>VFQU01000191.1_pt1 | contig 67391 bp, 69 predicted proteins | sample 3512311 | NCBI WGS metagenome assembly VFQU01 (sample SAMN10412377, study PRJNA504923) | tailings metagenome | isolation source: Relicate 3 Philex TSF3 active mining site | place: Philippines: Tuba, Benguet | collected 2017-08-29 | reverse complement strand
CGACGAGACGCCGCTGTCGAACCACGAGCTGCGCATGGACGACGACGTCTACAAGCTGCGGCAGGACCAGTCGGTGACCGTCACCTTCCCGCTCGTCGGCGAGACGGCCGAGGCGCTGGGGCTCGCCGGGGTGGAGGCGCTCGCCTGGACGACGACCCCCTGGACCCTCCCGACCAACGCGGCGCTCGCCGTCGGCCCCGAGATCGCGTACGCGGTCGTTCCCCAGGGCTCGGGTGACGGTGCGGCAGCGGATGCGCGCACGTTCCTGCTCGCCGCCGACACGATCGCGGCCTACGCGAAGGAGCTCGGCTACCCCGACGCCGCCGCGGCCCGCGCCGCCGTCACCCGCACGCTCACCGGTGCCGAGCTGAAGGGCGTGCGCTACGAGCGACTGTGGGGCTGGTACGCCGAGGCCTACGGTCCGGAGGCCTTCCAGATCCTCGTCGCCGAATACGTGGCCACGGGCGAGGGCACGGGCATCGTGCACCAGGCGCCCGCGTACGGCGAGGACGACCAGCTCGCGTGCGCCGCGGCGGGCATCCCGATCGTCATCTCGGTGGACGACGGCGGACGCTTCCTGCCCGCGGTCGAGCCGGTGGCCGGCCTGCAGGTGTTCGAGGCGAACAAGCCGCTGACGCAGCTGCTGCGCGAGGCCGGCCGCCTGTTCCAGGTGCGCAGCTACGAGCACAGCTACCCGCACTGCTGGCGCTGCCGCAACCCGCTCATCTACAAGGCGGTCTCGAGCTGGTTCGTGCGCGTCACCGAGATCCGCGACCGCATGCTCGAGCTCAACGAGCAGATCACCTGGGTGCCCGAGAACGTCAAGCACGGCCAGTTCGGCAAGTGGCTCGAGGGCGCCCGCGACTGGTCGATCAGCCGCAACCGGTACTGGGGCAGCCCGATCCCGGTGTGGAAGAGCGACGACCCGAGCTACCCGCGCGTCGACGTCTACGGCTCGCTCGCCGAGCTCGAGGCCGACTTCGGCACCCTGCCGCGCAACGCCGCGGGCGAGGTCGACCTGCACCGGCCGTTCATCGACAGCCTGACCCGCCCCAACCCCGACGACCCGACCGGCCGCTCGACGATGCGGCGCATCGAGGACGTCTTCGACGTCTGGTTCGACTCGGGCTCGATGCCGTTCGCGCAGGTGCACTACCCGTTCGAGAACGCCGACTGGTTCGACTCGCACAACCCCGCCGACTTCATCGTCGAGTACATCGGGCAGACGCGCGGCTGGTTCTATACGATGCACATCCTCGCCACGGCGCTGTTCGACCGCCCCGGATTCTCGAACGTCATCAGCCACGGCATCGTGCTCGGCAACGACGGCCAGAAGATGTCGAAGAGCCTGCGCAACTACCCCGACGTGGGCGAGGTGTTCGAGCGCGACGGCGCCGACGCGATGCGCTGGTTCCTGATGTCGAGCTCGGTGATCCGCGGCGGCAACCTCGTCGTCACCGAGGAGGGCATTCGCGCGGGAGTGCGCGAATTTCTTCTTCCGCTGTGGAGCACGTACTACTTCTTCACGCTCTACGCCAACGCCGGCGACCTCGGGGCGGCCCAGCGCCGCACCGACTCGACGAACGTGCTCGACCGGTACCTGCTGGCCAAGACCCGCGACCTCGTCGTCGAGGTGACCGCGCAGCTCGAGGCGCTCGACGCCCCGATGGCCGCGGCCGCGCTGCGCGACTTCGCCGACGTGCTCACCAACTGGTACGTGCGCCGCTCGCGCGACCGCTTCTGGGCGGGCGACGATCGGGATGCCCACGACACCCTCTTCACCGTGCTCGAGACGCTCGCCCGCCTGGCGGCGCCCCTCGCGCCCCTCGTCACGGAGGAGGTCTGGCGCGGCCTCACCGGCGGCGAGAGCGTGCACCTGGCCGACTGGCCCGTGGCCGAGGAGTTCCCGGCCGACGAGGCCCTCGTCGCGGCCATGGACCGCGTGCGGCAGCTCGCGAGCTCCGGCCTCGCGCTGCGCAAGGCCCAGGGCCTGCGCGTGCGCCTGCCGCTCGCGACGCTCACCGTCGTCACCCCCGACGCGCAGGCGCTCGCCCCCTTCGCCGACATCGTGCGCGACGAGCTCAACGTCAAGGCGGTCGAGCTCGTCGAGTTCGACGACAGCCTCGTCGCCGAGTACGGCATCGCTCGCCGGCTCGCCGTCAACGCGCGCGCCGCGGGCCCGCGCATCGGCAAGCAGGTGCAGCAGGTGATCGCCGCGGCGAAGGCCGGCGACTGGACGCTCGACGGTGACGCGGTTGTGGTGGGCGGCGTCGCGCTCGAGCCGGGGGAGTTCACGCTCGAGCTCGAGCTCGACGACCCGGCCGCCGCGGTCTCCTTCCTGCCGGGCAGCGGCTTCGTGCTGCTCGACACCCGCGTGACGCCCGAGCTCGAGGCCGAGGGGCTCGCACGGGACGTGATCCGCGCCGTGCAGCAGGCCCGCAAGGATGCGGAGCTCGACGTGAGCGACCGCATCGCCCTGACCCTCGGGGTCGATGACGCCGCCGCCCGCGCCGCGATCGAGGCGCACCGCGACCTCATCGCGGGGGAGACGCTCGCGACCGCGCTCCACCTGGCACCGCTCGGCGCGGGTGATTCCACGCCCGTCGGCGAGGGAGCGGCCGTGACCGTGGAGGTGAGCCGCGCATGAACCCCCGCGACGACGCGCACGACGCGCAACGGGCGGCCGACCGCGCTGCCGCCCAGGCCGTGCACGACGAGCTGTTCGCCCGGTCGGGCGAAGCCGTGCCGCAGCCGCGGCTCGAGCCGACCCGCCGCCTGGTCGAGCTGCTCGGCGACCCGCAGCGCAGCTTCGCGATGATCCACCTCACCGGCACGAACGGCAAGACCTCGACCGCGCGGCTCGTGGAGAGCATCCTGCGGGCCTACGGCCTGCGCACCGGACTGCTCACGAGCCCGCACCTCATGCTCGTCAACGAGCGCATCGTCATCGATGGCGAGCCCATCGCCGACCGCGCGCTCGCCGACAACTGGGCCGACATCGCGCCGTACCTGCTGATGGTCGACGCCGAGCTCGCGGCCAGCGGTGAGCCGCCGCTCAGCACCTTCGAGGCGCTCACCGCACTGGCCTACGCCAGTTTCGCCGACGCTCCGGTCGACGTGGCGGTCGTCGAGGTCGGGATGGGCGGCGAGTGGGACTCGACCAACGTCGCCGACGGCGATGTCGCCGTGTTCACCCCGATCGACCTCGACCACCAGCGGTTCCTCGGCGCGACGATCGCCGACATCGCTCGCACCAAGGCCGGCATCGTCAAGCCCGCCGCGACCGTCGTCACCGCGCTGCAGGCGACCGAGGCGATGGACGAGCTGGCGAGCGCGGCCGAGCACAACGAGGCCGAGGTGGTTGCAGAGGGGGTGGGCTTCGCCCTGCTGGATGCCCGCCTCGCGGTCGGCGGACAGGTCATCGACGTGCGCGGGCGGGCCGGGGAGTACCGCGATCTCTTCCTGCCCCTCTACGGCGAGCACCAGGCGCACAACGCCGCGGTCGCCATCGCCGCGGTCGAGTCGTTCCTCGGCGACGGCGCCCAGCGCCTCGCCGACGACGTCGTCGCCGAGGGTCTCGCGACCGTCACCAGCCCCGGCCGCCTGCAGCTCATCGGAATCGAGCCGAGCGTGCTCGTCGACGCCGCGCACAACCCGCACGGTGCCCAGGCGCTCGCCCGCGCCCTGCTGAGCTCGTTCGCCTTCGACTCGATCACGGCCATCGTCGGCGTGCTCGCCGACAAGGACGACCGCGGCATCATCGAGGCGCTCGACCCGGTGGTCGACCGCTTCATCGTCAGCCGCTCCGACTCGGCCCGCGCGATCGACGCCTCGACCCTCGCCGAGACGGTCGACGCGGTCGCCGGCCCCGACCGGGTGCGCATCGAGCCCGACCTCGCGGTCGCCATCGCCGAGGCCCGCGAGGCCGCCGGCCCCAACGACGCGATCCTCATCACCGGCTCGGTCACCATGGTCGGTCAGGCGATGCTCATCGCGCGCGAGCAGAATTGGATGCTGTGACCGACACCACTGCCCCTGAGCCTGAGCCCCGCGCCGGCGACGGCTCCGCATCCCCTCGCCGCCCCCGCCGCGAGAAGGGCGCCCGCGAGTCGCTGCTGCAGGTGACGATCGTGATGGAGGTGCTCGCCGTCGTCTTCGGCGCGCTCGCCATCAACGGCCTCGAGGTGCTGCCCTCCGCCGCCGTATTCGGCGGCGCGGCCGCGTTCATCGTGCTGCTGATCGTCGCCGCCCGCGTCGCGCGCTACACCTGGGGCGTCTGGTTCGGCAGCGCCGTGCAGCTCGCGCTGCTCGCCACCGGCTTCATCGAGGTGCTCGCGGCCGTCACCGCGGCCGTGTTCGTGGGATTCTGGATCTACGGCGTCGTCAAGGGCGGCCAGCTCGACGCCGCCAAGCGCGCCGCAACCGAAGGAGCATCGTGACCACCTCTGTCGAAGAGACCCTCGTCCTCATCAAGCCCGACGGCGTCGCCCGCAACCTGACCGGCGAGATCCTGCGCCGCATCGAGGCCAAGGGCTACCAGCTCGTCGACCTGCGCATGGTGCAGCCCAGCCGCGACCTGCTCGCCGCCCACTACGCCGAGCACGAGGGCAAGCCGTTCTACGAGCCGCTCATCGAGTTCATGGAGTCGGGCCCCGTCGTCGCCGCGCGCGTCGCCGGCAACCGCGTCATCGAGGGCTTCCGCTCGCTGGCCGGCACCACCGACCCGTCGACCGCCGCCCCCGGCACGATCCGCGGCGACCTCGGCCGCGACTGGGGGCTGCGCGTGCAGCAGAACCTCGTGCACGGCTCCGACTCGCCCGAGACCGCCGCGCGCGAGCTCGCGCTCTGGTTCGGCTGATCCCCGCGCGACCGTGACCTCTCACAGCGACGAGCTCGTTCGCTGGTTGGGCGCGGTCACGGCCGACGCCGACCTCCGGGTCGACGCCCACCGCCTCGGCGACAGCGCCGACTGGGCCCTCCGCGACGGGGCGATCCGGCACCGCAGCGACCGCTTCTTCCGCGTTATCGGCGTGCGCACGCCCGAGGGCGACCAGCCGCTGCTCGAGCAGCGCGAGATCGGCACCCTCGCGTTCCTGCTGCGCGGGGATGCCCGCCGCGAGGTCCTCGCGCACGCCAAGGTCGAACCGGGCAACGTTGGCGGAGCCCAGCTCGCCCCCACGGTGCAGGCGACGGCCAGCAACGCCGACCGCGTGCACGGCGGGCAGCCGCCGCCGTTCAGCCGCGAGTTCGCCTCCGATGCGGTGCACGAGCGGTCGCGGGTGCTCGGCAGCGAGCAGGGCACGCGGTTCGCCGGCAAGCTCAACGCCAACGTGATCGCCGAGGCGGCACGCCCGCTCGACCACGGTGCCACCCACCGCTGGCTCGCCGTCGACGCCCTGCTCGAGCTGCTCGACCACGACTGGCTCGTCAACACCGACGCGCGCTCGGTGCTCGTCACCGCCGACTGGGCGGCCCTCGTCGGTCGCGCGCCCTTCACCCGCCGGCGCGACGATTGGAGCGCGCGCCTCGCCGCATCGCTCGCCGCCCCCGCCGACACCGACGCGGTTCGGGATGCCCTCGCCGCGGCCCGGCGGGCGGTCGTTGCGGCGCATCCGGTCGCGCTCGACCTGCTCGACGGCTGGGTGCTCGACGACGAGGGGGTGTCGCCGCGCGGCGCCGGGGCGTTCCGCGTGCGGCAGGTGGCCGTGCACTGCCGCGGTCGCGAGGTCGAGCGCTGGGACCAGCCCATCGTCGACAGCGTCGGGGAGGGTCTCGTCGAGCTGTGGGTCGACGACCGCGGCCCGCATCCGCTGTTCGGGCTCACCGCCGTCGCCGAGCCGGGCCTGCTCGACCGGGTCGAGCTCACCGCGACCGTCGTGCGGCCGCCGGGCGCGCTCGACCCCGGCACCGACCCCGACCGCGACGGGGCCGACGAGGTCATCGCGACCGCCCGGCAGTCCGACGAGGGCGGGCGGTTCCTGCACGATGCGAGCCGGTACACTCTGCTGCGGGTCGCCGAGCCCGACCGGGCCCCGGCCGGCACCCACTGGCTGAGCCTCGGCCAACTCGTGCCCCTGCTCCGGTCGGGCCGCACGCTCACCAACGAGGCGCGCAGCGCTCTGTCGCTGCTGCTGCCGCGGCTCTGAGGCGCGGATGTCCGTGCGCTCCCTGGCCCTCCAGTCGATCCAGTACCGCACTCCGCCCGCGGCGGTCGAGCGGGCCGCCCGCAGCGTCGTCGCGGCGGCCGAGACCCTGCGTCGCCAGCGCCCCGAGCTGGAGGAGGTCAGCTGGCGCATCGGCGACTGCTCGCCCGAGCCGGTGCTCGATGCGGCTGCCGTCGCTGGCCTGCGCGCCCAGCTCGGCGCGGCCGGCGTGCGGCTCGAGCATCGCGTGTTCGGCGCGAACCACGGCCCCTCGCGCGGCCACAACCTGCTCTGGGACGAGCAGGGGCCCGCCGACGCGCTCTTCCTGATGGCCCCCGACCTCGTGCTCGCCCCGGATGCCCTCCTCGAGCTGCTGCGGCTGCTCGACGATCCTGCCGTCGGCGGAGTGGAGGCTCGACAGATCCCGCCGCTGCACCCGCCGCACCGCGGCTCGTACGACGTGCCGGCCCCGTGGATCGGGGGCGCCTGCAGCATGCTCCGCGGCAGCGCGTTCAGCGCCGTCGGCGGCTACGACGCTGACACGTTCTTCCTGTACCACAACGATGTCGACCTCTCCTGGCGCCTGCGCGACGCGGCCTGGACCTTGCGGGCCGCGGCCCATGCCGTCGTCTTCCACGACAAGCGCCCTGACCGCGACGGGCGGTTCGTCGTCGGACCCGCCGCCCGGCAGGCGGCCACGCTCGGCTGGCTCAGCTGCCTGCACGTCTGGGGGCGGCAAGAGGCCGTCGCCACCCTGCGGGCGCGCATCGAGGCGGCCGCCGCTGGTGCCGACAACGCCGCCGACGCCGCAGCCGCCGACGCCGCGGCCGACCGGGCCGCGCTAGCCGAGTTCGACGCCCGCCTCGCCGCGGGCTCCCTGCGTGCGCCGCGCCGCTCGGCCGTCATCGATGCGGGGCTGCGGGAGCATCCCCTCGGGGGCCTGTCGTGACCCGCGTCGGTCTCGCCGTGCACGTGCGACCGCGCCCCGCCCGCCTCTGGCGCTCCGGCCGCGCGGCCTCCCGCGGGGTCGGCGCGGTCGAGACGGCGCTCTCGCTGAGCGCACAGACCGAGCCCGCCGACACGGGCCGCGCCGCCTGGCTGCTGACGCTGCGCGAGGGCGACATCGTCATCGCCGACGGGCTCGAGACCGTGCGCGCCGCCGCCCCCCGGCTGCGGCTGCCCGCCTGCTGGGTGCCGGTGCAGACCGTGCCGGCTCGCATCGATCTCGAGCAGGGGCGGCCGCTGCTTCGAGTGCTCGGCACGCCCGAGCCGCAGCCCGCCGAGCGTCGGCCGCAGCGCCGGCTGCTGCGCCGTCGCGGGCTGATCGGGCTCGCCGCCGCGGCGGTGCTCGTCGCCAGCGGGCGCGCGAACACGGCGCCGTTCGACGGCACGCCGGTCGTGATCGTGCCGGTGCCGGAACCCGTGCCGGACCCTGTGCGGGAGCCCGGGCGGCCGTCGGCCGGGCCGCTCAGCCCAGCAGCAGGCTGATCAGCGTCGGGAACTGCACGAGGATCGCCGTCGCGATCGCCACCAGGTTGGCGAGCACGATCACCCAGGTGAACGGCCACACGGCGGCCGCGACGCGCTGCGCGCGCGGGCTGCTCGTGAGCATCCCGCTCTTCAGAGACCACAGCAGCAGCACCCAGAACATCGGGATCACCATGAGCCAGACGAGCATGCACCAGGGGCACAGCGCGCCGATCGAGTAGACGGCCTGCTCGAACAGCCAGTGCACGAACAGGTAGGCGCCGAAGACTCCGGTCAGGAAGGCCCACCAGAACCAGCGGTCGAAGCGCGCCCCGGCGAGCAGGGAGACCCCCACCGCGATGGGGGCGACGAGCCCGGCGACCCCGAGCAGCGGGTTCGGGAACCCGAGCAGGGAGGCCTGCCACGACTCCATCACGTTGCCGCACGAGATGAGCGGGTTGATGTCGCAGTTGAGCGTGTACTCGGGGTCGAGCAGCAGGCGCACGCGCTCGGTGATGAGCTCCATCGCGCCCCACCAGCCGATGGCGCCGGTGAGGATCAGGAAGATCGCGAGCCCGATCGGGCGGCGCGCGGGCGCGCTCTCCGTCGAGGCGGCGGGGTCGGCGGGCGGAGTCTCGACAGCGGTCACGCTCCGATTATCCCGGGCGGATGCGGCGCGCACCCCGGTCCAAGGTCCCGACTCGGCGGCCCGCGTGCGATAATGAGGGGCAGTCGTCGCCAGCCGCGCTCGCGACGACGAACAGAAGAGCTTCCTGGGCACACCAGACCAGTACCGCGGCACCGATTGCCGCGACCGCGGGGAATAGCCAGTTTCCCCAGCCGCACCGTCGTGAGAGGGCGTGTGGGGCGGCGGAGCCCGACCGTGAGAGGGTCGCCCGCCAGAGCCGCCAGGCGCAGCACTCGAACTCGGGGGCGCAGCGGCCCACAACAGAAGATTTCGGCGGGGCTCCGGCACCGCCCAGAGGTTTCCGTCCGGGCGCGGCCCGCACGGCTGAGGAGTGCACCAGCAATGGTGAATGACGACACGAACGTGAACGCCGGCGCCGGTACCGGCACGGGCAACGGTGCCGAGAAGGCCGGCCGCAAGCGCACCCGGCTGTTCGGGGGCCTCGCGCCGAAGAAGGCCAGCGAGCACGCCGCCAAGGCCGAGACCGGCTTCGACGAGGGCCACCTCGCCGAGCCCGACCCGACCGAGCCGGTGCTGCCGGCGACGGATGCGGAAGCCGAGCCCGCCGCGGCCGCGGCCGCGCCGCCCGCCGCCGAGGAGCCCGCGACCGAGGAGCCTGCTGCCGAGGAGGCCCCGGTCGACAACGCGCCGGCCGCTGCCGAGCCCGCACCGCCGGCCGAGCCCGCCTTCCCCGTGCTGAAGCCCGAGTCGACCACCTCACTGCTGTTCTTCGCGCCGCCCGTGTCGGCGTTGCCCGCCGGCCCGGTCGTCGACGACCTCGACGACGAGGAGCCCACCAGCTCGACCCGTCGCCGCTCGCGCTCGCGCCGCGGCCGCGGGGGAGCATCCGGTGACGACGATGCCGCGCCCACCACGACCGGCGGCGACAGCGGCCGCACCCGCACCCGTCGCGCCCCCGAGCCGATCACCGAGCCGCAGCGCATCAAGGGCTCGACCCGCCTGGAGGCGAAGAAGCAGCGCCGCCGCGACGGTCGCGACGCCGGCCGCCGCCGCCCCGTCGTCACCGAGGCCGAGTTCCTCGCCCGCCGCGAGAGCGTCGACCGCGTCATGGTCGTGCGCTCGAAGGACGGCCGCATCCAGATCGGCGTGCTCGAGGACGGCGTGCTCGTCGAGCACTACGTGGCTCGCTCGAGCGAGTCGAGCCTCATCGGCAACGTCTACCTCGGCAAGGTGCAGAACGTGCTGCCGAGCATGGAGGCCGCGTTCGTCGACATCGGCCGTGGCCGCAACGCCGTGCTCTACTCGGGCGAGGTCGACTGGGATTCCGCCGCGCTCGACAGCGACGGCAAGACGCAGCCGCGCCGCATCGAGCTCGCGCTCAAGCCCGGCGACAAGGTGCTCGTGCAGGTCACGAAGGACCCGATCGGGCACAAGGGCGCCCGCCTGACCAGCCAGGTCAGCCTGCCCGGCCGCTACCTCGTCTACGTGCCGAACGGCTCGATGAGCGGCATCAGCCGCAAGCTGCCCGACACCGAGCGCGCCCGCCTGAAGAAGATCCTCAAGGAGGTGCTGCCCGAGAACGTGGGCGTGATCGTGCGCACCGCCGCCGAGGGCGCCACCGAGGAGCAGCTGACCCTCGACGTGCAGCGCCTCACCAGCCAGTGGGCGCACATCGCCGAGCAGGTCGAGAAGGCGCAGGCCCCGGCCCTGCTGCACAGCGAGCCCGACCTGCTGATCAAGATCATCCGCGACGTCTTCAACGAGGACTTCCGCTCACTCGTCATCAGCGGCGCCGACGCGCGGCAGACCATCGAGGCCTACCTGCGCGGCGTCGCGCCTGACCTGCTCGACCGCGTGCAGAAGCACGAGGGCGACCACGACCCCTTCGACGAGTTCCGCATCTCCGAGCAGATCGAGAAGGCGCTCGACCGCAAGGTCTGGCTGCCCTCGGGCGGCTCGCTCGTCATCGACCGCACGGAGGCGATGACGGTCGTCGACGTCAACACCGGCAAGTTCGTCGGCTCGGGCGGCAACCTCGAGGAGACCGTCACCAAGAACAACCTCGAGGCGGCCGAGGAGATCGTGCGCCAGCTGCGGCTGCGCGACATCGGCGGCATCATCGTCGTCGACTTCATCGACATGGTGCTCGAGTCGAACCGCGACCTCGTGCTGCGCCGCCTCGTCGAGTGCCTGAGCCGCGACCGCACCAAGCATCAGGTCGCCGAGGTCACGAGCCTCGGCCTCGTGCAGATGACGCGCAAGCGCCTCGGCCTCGGGCTGCTCGAGACCTTCAGCGAGCAGTGCGAGGTGTGCGCGGGCCGCGGCCTGATCGTGCACCATGAGCCGGTGGCAAAGCACCGCCCGGCCTCCGACAGCGGCTCGTCGAACGGCGGCTCGGGCCGTCGGCGCGGCGGCAGCGGCGGCGGCAGCGGCTCCGGCTCGAGCGCGGGCTCCGGCGCGGGCCGCGGCGGCAGCCGCCCGGGCACCGCGACGGCCGCGCACGCGATCACCGACGACGTCAGCCGCGCCGTGGCCGCGATCGCCGCCAAGACGGTCAACCACGAGTCGACGGCGACGGGCGCGATCACGCTGCCGGTGACGGATGCTCCCGCCGAGGGCGCGACCCCCGCGGCCGACCCCGCGGTGACCGTCGAGATCCTCGACATTCCGGTGGAGTCGAAGCCCGCGCGCCAGCGCCGCGCGATCGACCCCTCGTCGGCCGACGAGCTGCTCGGTGCTGTGCTCGAGGCGCTGCCCGAGCCGCCCGCTCCGGGCACGCGCAAGCGCCGCTCGCGCCGGGCCACGAGCGGCACGATCTCGACGCAGAACCCGACCGAGTAGGCGCGCGGCCTCCGGGCCGCCGCCAAGGTGCCTCCCTAGACTGGAGGGCGTGACCCAGACGCCGTCCGACACCTCCGCGCGCGCCGGCGACCCTGGTGCGCGCGGCGACGCCGGTCACGGCCACGACGGGCACTCCCACGAGGGGCCGCGCCGCGCGCGCGCCGTGCACGTGGTCTGGCTCGTCGCCGCCCTCGCCGTGCTCATCGGCATCGTGGTCGTGCGCGAGTGGACGGCGCAGAACCTCGAGGCGGGCATCCCGGATGCCCTGCAGGACCTTCTGACCCTGTCGACGAGCGTCCTCGTCGAGTCGCTGCCGTTCATCGTGCTCGGCATCGCGCTGTCGATCCTCGTTCAGGTGTGGATTCCCGAGCACTGGCTGCTGCGCATCCTGCCGCGCAACCCCTGGGGGCGGCGTGCGGTCATCTCGCTGTTCGGCATGTTCCTGCCGGTCTGCGAGTGCGGCAACGTGCCGCTCGCGCGCGGGCTCGTGCGCCGCGGGTTCACCGTGCCCGAGTCGATGGTGTTCCTCATCGCCGCGCCCATCCTCAACCCCGTCACGATCATCACGACGCACCAGGCCTTCGGCTTCGACGACGGCATCCTCGTCGCGCGCCTGCTCGGCGGCTTCGCCATCGCGAACATCCTGGGGTGGCTGTTCAGCAAGCACCCCGAGCCCATGAGCCTGCTGAGCGGCCGCTTCGCCGGGCAGTGCCGGCTCGACGACGGGCACGGCCACTCCCGCACCCGGCGCGAGGCGACGCTCGACCTCTTCGTGCGCGAGTCGAGCATCCTGATGCCGGCCCTCGTGATCGGCGCGCTCGCGGCGGGAGCGATCCAGGTGGTCGTGCCCCGCGACGTGCTCGTGGCCCTCGGCAGCGACCCGCTGTTCAGCGTGCTGGTCATGATGCTGCTCGCGTTCATCATCTCGGTGTGCGCGAACGTCGACGCGTTCTTCATCCTGCCGTTCGCCTCGACGTTCCTGCCCGGCTCGATCGTCGCCTTCCTCGTCTTCGGGCCGATCGTCGACATCAAGATGCTCGCGCTCATGCGCACGACCTACTCGACCCGCACGCTGATCCAGCTGACCTCGATCGTGGCGCTGCTCAGCCTGACCCTCGGACTGGTGGTGAACTACCTTGCCTGAGCCCGGTACCCGCGCGCCCCTGTGGCGAGCCGTGCAGCGCTGGCGCGGCGTCGCCATCATCGGCACCATGGCCGTCGTCACGCTGTGGCTGGCGTACTCCGGCCAGCTCGTGCTGTACATCCACCCGCGCTACATCCTGTTCACGGTGATCATGGCGGGCATCGCCGTCGTCGCCTCGCTGCTGGCCGTGGCCGGCCGCCGCGACCACGACGACGAGCACGCCGCCCCGCCGCCCCGCCGCGAACGGATGCTCGCCCTCACGGCCGCGGGCATCGCCGGCATCTTCACCCTCGGCATGGTCGTGCTGCCGCCCGCCACCCTGTCGACCGCCACCGCGCAGCAGCGCGAGGTGAACGCGACGGCGAGCGACGACGCCGAGGCCCTCGCCGCGGCGACGAGCGCCGACGCCGCCACGGTCGCCTCGTTCACGGTGCGCGAGTGGTCGGCCGTGCTGCGCCAGACCAGCGACCTAGGGTTCTACGCCGACCGGCCGGCCACGGCGCTGCTCGGCTTCGTGGTGCCCGACGATGAAGACCCGGACAACATCTTCTACGTCTCGCGCTTCTCGGTGACCTGCTGCGCGGTGGACGCGCAGCCGCTCGGCGTGCCCGTCTACCTGCCCGGCTGGGCCGCGCAGTACCCCGCCGACACCTGGGTCGAGATCTCGGGCTCGTTCGGCAGCAACCCCTCGCGCACGAGCACCGAGCCGATCGTGCTGATCCCCGACACAGTCGAGGTGGTGGAGCAGCCGCGTGAGCCCTACCTCTTCTGACGCCGGTGCTTCGAGCCCCGGGGCTGCGAGCACCGCGGCCGAGAGCGCCGCGCACGCCCGGGTGGCCGCCGCGTCGCACCGCCTGCGGCTGCAGCGCGACCGCCGCCGCTTCGAGCGCGCCTTCTGGGTGCTCGTGGCCGCCCTCGGCGCCGTGTCGGCCGTGTTCCTGCTGCTCGGAGCCCTGCAGGGCCCGAAGCTGAGCTCGGCGATCGTCGACCCGCAGCGCGTCGTCGAGCAGCCCGGCCAGCAGCTGCGCCTGTTCGCGAACCAGCCGCTGGCCGAGGTCACTGTCGAGCAGGTCACCGTGACGCCCGCTGCGGCCGTCACCACCCTCGTGCAGGACGACGTGCTCATCGTGCAGTTCGAGCAGCCGCTGCGGGCCGGCACCGAGTACACCGTCGAGGTGCGCGAGGTCGGCGCGCTCAGCCGCGATGCCACGAGCACGCTCCGTCATCGCTTCACCACGGCCGGGGCCAGCCTGCTCTACCTCGACCGCGGCGAGACCGTCGACGAGGTGCTGCGGGCGGCGGTGGACGGCACCGGTCGCGGCGAGGTCGTGCACACGGCGGAGGGCATCCAGCACGTCGCGCCGGTGGAGGGCTTGCTCGTCGTCGCGCGCGACGCGCCCGGGGCGACGAGCGTGCTCGAGGCGGTGGCCCCGGATGGCACCGTGCGGTCGCTCGCGCTGCCCGACGGCGCCCGCATCGAGAGGCTCGTGCCGCCGCCGTTCGGAACCCTTCTCGCGATGATCCTGCTCGTTCCCGACCCCGCCGCCGAGGGGGCCCTCGTCGAGGTGCTCGCCACCATCGACCTGGCCGGCGGCACGGCCGTCGACGTCGTCGCGGGACTGGACGGCGCACCGGTGCGCGCGGTCGCCGCCGAGTTCCTGCCGGATGCCCGCACCCTCATCGTGCACGCCTTCGACCTCACCCTCCTGCGCGTCGAGCTCGCGGAGCCGCCGCGCGCGCTGCCGGTCGGGCAGGTTCCGACGATGTACGGGCTCTCGACCGACGGCACTCGCGTGACGGGCTCCGACAGCTTCGGAGGCGTCGTGATCGACCTCGCCAGCGGGGTGGAGGAGCGACTGGACCCCTCGCCGGTCGACGGGGCATTCGCGTTCGGCGGCGAGTCGCGCCTCACGCGCGGTGCGCTGCGGGTGCAGAAGGTCGCGGTTCCCGACGAGTCGGGGGGCTCGGTGGTGTCGTTGCTCATCGCCGACGAGGGGGCCGGTGAATCGCGCGTGCTCTTCCGCACCGTTGATGATCGCGGCAGCATCGGCGACTTCGTGCTGTCGGCCAACGACCAGTACGTCGCGGTCGAGGTGACACCCTCGGTCGCGGATGCTCAGGCCGACGGCCGCCCGGTGAACGGGCGACCGACGAGTGTGACGACGGTGATCATCGACATCGCCACGGGGGCGGTGGTGCGCACGCTCGAGGGCTTCTCGCCGCGCTTCTAGACCGGCAGCGGCTCGTCGGGCAGGCTCGGCGCGACCGACGGCGGCAACCCGCGCTTGGTGCGCTGCGACACCCGCAGCCCGGCGGCGCTCAAGCGCTCGACGAGCTCTCGACCGGTCACCGGAACCGCCCCCTGCGCGATCAGCGCCTCGCGACGCTCCTCGGGGTAGTCGTAGTGGTCGTGATCGAACCCGCGCGGCGGGATGCCCGCTGCCGCCGCGAAGGCGTGCAGCTCGTCGAGCGATGCATCGCTCACGAGATGCCCCCACAGGCGCCCGTGCGCCGGCCAGATGGGCTCATCGATCAGCACGGTCACGCTCGCGATTGTAGGCGGAGCGGCGGGCGCGGCCGGTCGGGGGCGCGTTTGACCCTGGCTCTCCGCGTCGGCTATTCTTGACCGTTGGTGCGCGCTGGGCAGTGCCCGCGCCGACACCCTCCGGATGTCTCCCCGCGGCAGGCGATGCGGTGCGAGGAGTTGTTGTCGCGGATCCGCATCGAGCGGATTCCTATCAAACAGAGCAAAGGTGAAACGTGGTCTACGCAGTTGTGCGCGCCGGTGGGCGGCAGGAGAAGGTCGAGGTCGGCACGGTCGTCGTCCTCGATCGCGTCAAGGCGGGCGAGGATGGCACCATCCAGCTCACGCCGGTGCTGCTCGTCGACGGTGACACGGTCACCACCGACGCCAAGAAGCTGGCCAAGGTCACCGTGACCGCCGAGGTGCTCGGCGATCTGCGCGGCCCGAAGGTCGTCATCCAGAAGTTCAAGAACAAGACCGGGTACAAGAAGCGCCAGGGTTTCCGCGCCGATCTGACCCGCGTCAAGATCACCGGCATCAAGTAAGGAGTCGCGCACATGGCACACAAGAAGGGCGCATCGTCCACCCGTAACGGTCGCGACTCGAACCCCCAGTACCTGGGTGTGAAGCGCTTCGGCGGCCAGGTCGTCAAGGCCGGCGAGATCCTCGTCCGCCAGCGCGGCACCCACTTCCACCCCGGCGCCAACGTCGGTCGTGGGGGCGACGACACCCTGTTCGCGCTCGCCGCGGGCTCGGTCGAGTTCGGCCAGAAGGGCGGCCGCAAGGTCGTCAACGTCGTCAGCGCCTGACGCTCGACACACAGATTCCACGCGAGGGGGCGGGCTTCGGCCCGCCCCCTCGTCGTTCCAGCAGCACCGCATAGAGAACCACCGATCAGCGAGGGGGATGCCCATGGCCGCGTTCGTCGACCGCGTCACCCTGCACCTGCGCGCCGGCAACGGCGGGCACGGCTGCGTGTCGGTGCGCCGCGAGAAGTTCAAGCCGCTCGCCGGCCCCGACGGCGGCAACGGCGGTGACGGCGGCGACATCGTGCTCGTCGCCTCGGCGCAGGAGACCACGCTGCTGCCGTACCACCGTCGCCCGCACCGCTCGAGCGACAACGGCGGGCCGGGCATGGGCGACAACCGGGCCGGGTTCACCGGCACCGACCTCGAGCTGCCCGTGCCGGTGGGCACGGTCGTGCGGGATGCCGACGGCACCGAGCTCGCCGATCTGACCGAGCCGGGCATGCGCATCGTCGTCGCACCCGGCGGCCAGGGCGGGCTCGGCAACGCGGCCCTCGCCACCACCAAGCGCAAGGCGCCCGGCTTCGCCCTGCTGGGCACTCCCGGCTGGGAGGGCGACATCGTGCTCGAGCTCAAGACGGTGGCCGACGTCGCCCTCGTCGGCTACCCGAGCGCCGGCAAGTCGAGCCTCATCGCCGCGATCTCGGCGGCCAAGCCGAAGATCGCCGACTACCCGTTCACGACCCTGCACCCCAATCTCGGCGTCGTCGAGTCGGGCGAGTCGCGGTTCACCGTCGCCGACGTTCCGGGGCTCATCGAGGGCGCGAGCGAGGGCAAGGGCCTGGGGCTCGAGTTCCTCCGGCACGTCGAGCGCTGCAGCGCCCTGCTGCACGTGCTCGACTGCGCCACGCTCGAGCCCGGGCGCGACCCGATCAGCGACCTCGACGTCATCCTGCGCGAGCTCGCCGCCTACCCGGTGCCCGAGGGGCAGCTACCGCTGCTCGAGCGCCCGCAGCTGATCGCGCTCAACAAGGTCGATGTGCCCGAGGGGCGCGACCTCGCCGCGCTCGTGCGGCCCGAGCTCGAGGAGCGCGGCTACCGCGTGTTCGAGATCAGCGCCGTCAGCCGCGAGGGCCTGCGCGCCCTCACCTTCGCGCTCGCCGAGATCGTCGAGGCCGATCGCGCCGCGAAGGCCGCCGACGCCGTGGTGCGCGAGCGCATCGTGCTGCGGCCCGCGCCGGTCAACGAGAAGGACTTCCGGATCGTGGTCGAGGGCAGCAGCGACGGGCCGGTGTACCGCATCCTCGGAGCGAAGCCCGAGCGCTGGGTGCACCAGACCGACTTCCGCAACGACGAGGCCGTCGGCTACCTCGCCGACCGGCTCGCCAAGCTCGGCGTCGAGGACGGCCTGTTCGCCGCGGGTGCCGTCGCGGGCGCGACCGTCGTGATCGGCCCCGGCGACGGCGTCGTCTTCGACTGGGAGCCCACCCTGACCAGCGCCGCCGAGCTGCTCACCGCGCCCCGCGGCACCGACCCGCGCCTCGACGCGGCGACGCGCCCCTCGACCTCCCAGCGCCGGCAGAGCTACCACGAGCGCATGGACGCCAAGGCCGCGGCCCGCGCCGACCTCGAGGCCGAGCGCATCGCCGAGCGCGACGCGAGCCGCTGGGACGACGACGACACCGCATCCGCATCAACCGCCGAGGAGGGCGATGACTGAGCACAGCTCGGGCTCCGGCACGCGTGCCGCCGTGACCGCGGCGAAGCGCATCGTGGTGAAGGTCGGCTCGTCGTCGATCAGCGGCGCCAACGCGGGGCAGATCGGCCCGCTCGTCGACGCGCTCGCGGCGGCGCACGCCCGCGGCCAGGAGGTCGTGCTGGTGTCGTCGGGCGCCATCGCCACGGGCATCCCGTACCTGAAGCTCGACGCGCGCCCGACCGATCTCGCCACCCAGCAGGCGGCGGCGGCCGTGGGGCAGAACGTGCTGATCCACCGTTACCAGGAGAGCCTGGACCGCTACGGCATCGTCGCCGGGCAGGTGCTGCTCACCGCGGGCGACCTCGAGAACGCCACCCCGCGCAGCAACGCGCAGCGGGCCATGGAGCGACTGCTCGGCCTGCGGATCCTCATCATCGTCAACGAGAACGACACGGTCGCCACGCAGGAGATCCGCTTCGGCGACAACGACCGCCTCGCCGGGCTGGTCAGCGAGCTGATCGGCGCCGACCTGCTCGTGCTGCTCAGCGACGTCGACGCGCTCTACACGAAGCCGCCGCACGAGCCCGGGGCCGAGCGTATCGCCGTCGTGCCGCACGACGACGACCTCGCGCGCGTCGAGATCGGCTCGATCGGGGCCGCGGGTGTGGGCACCGGGGGAGCCAGCACGAAGATCGCCGCGGCCAAGCTGGCCGTCGGCCAGGGGATCCCCGTCGTGCTCACCTCGACCGACAAGGTCGCCCAGGCCCTCTCCGGGGAGCCCGTCGGAACCTGGTTCGAAGCGGCCCCCGTAGACTGACGGCATGTCGATCGCCGACTCCGACACCCGCTCCAGCGCTTCCGCCGACGCCCTCATCGCGACCGAGCTGATGGCCGCGAAGGAGGCCTCGCGCGCCCTCGCGACCCTCACCACGGCCCGGAAGAACGCCGCCCTCGAGGCGATCGCGGTCGCCATCGAGGAGGCGGTACCGGCGATCATCGCCGCCAACGCCGACGACCTCGAGCGCGGGCAGGCCACCGGGCTGTCGGTCGGGCTGCTCGACCGGCTGCGCCTCGATGAGGCCCGCATCCGCGCCCTCGCCGCCGCCGTGCGCGACGTGGTCGCCCTGCCCGACCCGGTCGGCGTCGTCGTGCGCGGCTCGCGCCTGCCCAACGGCCTGCAGCTGAGCGAGGTGCGTGTGCCGTTCGGCGTGGTCGGCGCGATCTATGAGGCCCGGCCCAACGTCACCGTCGACATCGCCGCCCTCGCCCTCAAGAGCGGCAACGCCGTGCTGCTGCGCGGCGGCAGCGCGGCCGAGAGCTCCAACCGCGTGCTCGTCGCGACGATCCAGTCGGCCATCGCCGCCGCGGGGCTGCCCGCCGAGGCGGTGCAGACCATCGACGCGCACGGCCGCGCCGGGGCGACCGCCCTCATGCGCGCCCGCGGCTTCGTCGACGTGCTGATCCCGCGCGGCAGCGCCGACCTGATCCAGACCGTCGTGCGCGAGTCGACCGTGCCGGTCATCGAGACCGGGGCCGGTGTCGTGCACATCGTGCTCGACGCGACCGCCGACGAGTCGATCGCCGTCGACATCGTCCACAACGCCAAGGTGCAGCGCCCCAGCGTGTGCAACGCCGTCGAGACCGTGCTCGTGCACCGCGACGCCGCCGAGCGGTTGCTGCCGCCCGTGCTCGCGCGCCTCCGCGAGGCGGGCGTCATCGTGCGCGGCGACGCCCGCGCGCGCGCCGTCGACGCCGCCCTACTGCCCGCCACCGACGACGACTTCGCGACCGAGCACATGGCCCTCGAGCTGAACGTCGCGATCATCGACGACCTGGATGCGGCGCTCGAGCACATCCGCCGGTTCTCGACCCAGCACACCGAGTCGATCATCACCCGCGACATGGCCAACGCCGAGCGCTTCCTCGCCGAGGTGGACTCGGCGGTCGTGATGGTCAACGCCTCGACGCGCTTCAGCGACGGCGGCGAGTTCGGCTTCGGCGCCGAGGTCGGCATCTCGACCCAGAAGCTGCACGCCCGCGGGCCGATGGGCCTGCCCGAGCTGACCAGCACCAAATGGATCGTGCGCGGCGACGGCCAAGTGCGCGGCTGAGCCCCGCGCCTGGGCTCCGCGCCCACCGTCAGCCGGTAGACTGACCGCCGAGGGGCCGACGGCCCCCTGACCCTCGACTTCGGGAGCACTGCCATGCAGACGACGCTGATGACCCTCATCCTCGCCGCGGAGGGCACCGAGCCGCTGATCGCGCCCCCGCTGGTGATCGCGGGCTCGATGGCCGGCATCTTCATCCTGCTGGCCCTGGCCACCTGGTCGTACCGCGACGTCGCCAACCGCCACAGCCACAAGGTCAAGAAGACCGCGTCGCACGACGCCGGGCACTGATCCGGGCCTCGCCCCCGCCGATACCCATCGCCGCCACCACTGCCGACAGCCCGCCCGCATCGCGGGCGCGCATCGGCATCATGGGCGGCACCTTCGACCCGATCCACCACGGGCACCTGGTCGCGGCCAGCGAGGTCGCCCACGCCTTCGACCTCGATGAGGTCGTGTTCGTGCCCACCGGGCAGCCGTACCAGAAGAGCGGCGTGACGCCCAGCGAGCACCGGTACCTCATGACCGTCATCGCGACGGCCGCCAACCCGCGGTTCCGGGTCAGCCGGGTCGATATCGACCGCGACGGGCCGACGTACACCATCGACACCCTCCGCGATCTGCGGCGGCAGCATCCCGACGCCGACCTGTTCTTCATCTCGGGGGCCGACGCGATCGCGCAGATCCTCACCTGGAAGGACGCGGCGGAGCTCTGGAGCCTCGCCCACTTCATCGCCGTCAGCCGCCCGGGCCACGACCTCTCCGTTCGCGGATTGCCGGAGGGGGACGTAAGCTTGCTCGAGATTCCCGCGCTGGCCATCTCGTCGACCGACTGCCGCGAGCGGGTCGAGAACGGCTCACCCGTGTGGTACCTCGTGCCCGACGGTGTGGTGCAGTACATCTCGAAGCACCAGCTGTATCGGAGCACGACATCATGAGCACCCCCACCGATCCGCCTCTCAGCCGCCGCGCCGCGCGGCAGGCTGAGCAGTCGGCGCAGGATGCTCAGCAGCAGGCTTTCGCACGCCCCGAGCAGCACGGCGGCCACTCCGCCCCGATCTCGGTGCCCTCGTCGCCGCCCAGCGACGTCTCGTACCGCACCCAGGTTCGGCCTCGTGTGCCCCACTACGACGCCCCGCCCGACGCGCACACGGTGATTCCGGGCGCCGCTCCGCCCGTGGCTCCGCCCGTGGCTCCGCCCGCGACGGAGGCGCCCATGCGCCGCCGCGACTTCCGGCCCCCGGCCGAGCAGACCGCGCCGACGCATCACGCCGCGCCCCCGGTCGGCGCCCCCGGGCAGACCGCTCCGTCCGGCACTCCGCTGGCCGGCCACGCCGGATTCGACGCCGAGCTCGACTACCGCACGCAGCTCGCCCCTCGGCCCGAGGGCGTCGTCGCGCCGACCCAGCCTCCCGCCGTGCCCGGCCCGTTCGTCGTCACTCCTGCCGCCGCACAGGTGCCGCCGGTCGTCCATGTCGTTACTGCGTCGTCCGCGCCCGTCGCGCCGGCGCAGCCGGTCGAGCAGACGCTCTCCCGCCGCGAGATGCGCGCCCTGCGCGACCAGTCGCAGCCCACCGCCGAGCAGGCGCCGTCGCCGCTCGTCGCCCCGCAGGCTCCGCCGCAGGTCGCCCCGCCCGCTGCGCAGGTCGCCGCCCCGCCGCCCTCGGCGCCGATCGTGCAGCCCGCCGCCGCGCCCGCGTCCTTCGGCGCGTCGTCGCCGTCGGCGCACGTCGCCGCGGAGCCCGCCGTCGCTCCGGCCGTCGTGCCCGTGCCCCTGGCCGAGCCCGCCGCGGTTCCGATGCCGACCGTCGGCTCGCCCATGGTGGGCTCGGCGCCCACCGGCAGCCACTGGTCGGTCGGCATCCATGCCGATGACGACCCGTTCGAGAACACCTTCAGTCGCGAGGTCGGGTCCACCTCCGCCGGCACGAGCACGAGCGCGCTCGTGCTGCCCGAGATGCCGATGGGCAGCCTCTCCGGCCCCGTCACGGGCACCGGCGAGATCATCATCACCGGCATGATCGACCTGCCGCGCACCGTCTCCTCGACCGGCACCGTGCCGACCGTGCACGACAGCCCCGACATCGACGACCTCTTCGACGCGGGCGATCTCGCGCCGGCTCCGGCCGATGCGGCGCCGGTGAGCGCGTCGCGCGCGGTCAGCAGCCACACCCAGGGGCACAGCATCATCACCCCGAGCAGCCGGCGCCCCTCGAGCAACACGGTCACCACCGTGCTGGTCGCCGCGACGGTCGTGATGGCGGTCGTCGCCATCGGCCTGTTCGTCGTCGCCGCCGTCAACGGGCTATTCTGAGGGCTCCACCCGCCCCGCTCCGAAGGACACCGTGACCGCATCCGACCGCGCTATCGCCCTCACCCAGGTGGCGGCGCGCGCCGCCGATGCGAAGCAGGGCGACGACCTCGTCGCGCTCGACGTCTCGGGCCCGCTGCCGCTCACCGACGTGTTCCTGCTCGTCACCGGGCGCAACGAGCGCAACGTGCAGTCCATCGCCGGTGAGATCGAAGACCGGCTGATCGAGGCCGGAGCGAAGCCGCTGCGGCGCGAGGGCCGGGCCGAGGGGCGGTGGATCCTCCTGGACTTCGGTGACCTGGTCGTGCACGTGTTCCACGAGGAGGAGCGCCTGTTCTACTCGCTCGAGCGACTGTGGAAGGACTGCCCGGTCATTCCGCTGACGCTCGGCGAGCATCCAGTCGACGCATAGCCGTCAGCGGGCAGACTGGGGTCATGAAGTGCCCCACCGATGACACCCTGCTCGTCATGAGCGACCGCAACGGCATCGAGATCGACTACTGCCCGCAGTGCCGCGGTGTCTGGCTCGATCGGGGCGAGCTCGACAAAATCATCGAACGGGCCTCGGCGGTCGCGCCGGCACCCGCCGCCGCGCCGCGGGTCGACCTTCCCCGCCAGACGCCCCCGGCGCCGCCGGCGGGCGGGTATCCGCCGGGTGCCTACGCCCAGCCGGGCTATGCGCCGCGATGGGGCTCGCACTCACCGGGCTCGGCGCCGCGCTACGGCGGCGGGTACCACGGTGGGGGGTACAAGCGGCCGAAGAACTGGCTTAGCGAGCTCTTCGACTGAGCGTCGTCGCCGCGCTCGGCCGAATTGGTCGGGGGCGCGGCGGTGTACTAGTCTTATCGAGTTGTCACCGCCCGCGGGCGGGTCAGCGCGGGCCTGTGGCGCAGCTGGTAGCGCACCTGCATGGCATGCAGGGGGTCAGGGGTTCGAGTCCCCTCAGGTCCACGAACGACATCCCGGTCTCGGCCGGGATTCGTCGTATCCGGCGCCTGCTGGCCCGAGCAGCGGGGCGGCGCGCCGGTGATGCCGAGCCCTGCGCCGGCATCCGGTTCGAGAGGACCCGTCGTGACTCGCGACCTCCCCGCCCCCGCCGTCTCCGCCCAGCGCATGCACGCGATCACCGAGGAGACGACCCAGATCGTCGACATGGTGCTCGAGTACGCGCGCCGCCGCATCCTCAGCGACGACACCCCGCTCGACAAGCCCTTCACCCCCTCCGAGCTGCGGCGCCTGGCTGGCCGCACCATCAGCGACGAGGGCATGGGCGCCCGCCGGGCCCTCGCCCTGTTCGAGAACGTGCTCGCGCCGTCGTGCATCACGACCGAGCATCCCCAGTACCTGTCGTTCATCCCGTCCGCGCCGTCCAAGGCGGCGACCGCCTTCGACCTGATCGTGTCGGCGACGGCGGTGTACGGCGGCTCGTGGCTCGAGGGCTCCGGTGCCGTCTACGCCGAGAACGATGTGCTGGCGTGGCTGGCGCACGAGTTCGGGCTGCCCGAGACCGCTGGCGGCGTCTTCGTGCAGGGCGGCACGATCGGCAACCTGTCGGCGCTCGTCGCCGCCCGCGACCACGCCGACCGGCTGCGCCGCGAGGCGGGGCGCGCCCGGCCCGAGCGCTGGGTCGTCGTGGCGAGCTCGGAGGCCCACTCGTCGATCGCGAGCGCGGCCCGCGTCATGGACATCGACGTCGCCGTCGTGCTGGCGGGTGACGACGGCGTCATGCGCGCCGACGGGGTGCGGGATGCCCTCCGCGAGCACGGCGACGCGGTGATCGCCGTCGTGGTGACCGGGGGCTCCACGAACTTCGGCATCGTCGACGATCTCGCCGGCGTCGCCGCGCTGAAGGACGAGCTCGACTTCTGGCTGCACGTCGACGGCGCCTACGGCCTGGCGGCGGCGCTGACGGACATCGCCCGCCCGCGCTTCGCGGGGCTCGAGCGCGCCGACTCGCTCATCGTCGACCCGCACAAGTGGCTGTTCACCCCCTTCGACTCGTGCGCGCTGCTCTACCGCGACCCCGAGATCGCCCGTGTCGCCCACACCCAGCACGCGGAGTACCTCGACGCGCTCACCGACTCCGCGGAGTGGAACCCCTCCGACTACTCGGTGCAACTGACCCGCCGAGCACGCGGCCTGCCGCTGTGGTTCTCGCTCGCCACCTTCGGCGCGCAGGCCTACCGCGACGCGATCACGGCCTCGATCGAGCTCGCGCACGCCGCCGCCGACGAGATCCGCGCCCGCGAGCACGTGCGCCTCGTCCGCGACCCGCAGCTCTCGGTCGTGGTGTTCGAGCGCATCGGCTGGGAGCACGGCGACTACGCGCACTGGTCGAACCGCTTGCTCGACGACCAGCACGCCTTCGTGGTGCCGAGCTCGCACGCCGGCCGCCCGAACGCGCGCTTCGCGATCGTCAACCCGCGCACGACGCTCGACGACCTGATCGGGATCCTCGACACCATGGTCTGAGCGCCCGCCGCGCCCTACACTGGCGCGGTGACCTCCGCCCCGGTCTCCGTGCAGCCCGCGGAGCAGCGTGCCGCGCGCTGGCTGGCGGCGCTGCTCACCCCTCTCGTCGTGCTGCTGGCGGCGGTCGGTCTGGATGCGGTCGATCAGGTCGCCCCCGAGCCCCTGGGCGGCACCGCGGCGCGCTACATCCCGCCCGACGGGCAGCGCACGGTGCTGCGCGACAGCGCGGGGGCGATCGTTGTGGTCGAGCACGCGCGCTCGGTCGGCATCGAGGGCCTGCTCGCCGCGCCGCCCGCCGTGGCGGCAGGTGTGCTGACCCGGCTCGGCGAGGCGGAGGCCCGGGTCGCCCAGTGGTGGCGGGTCACGCGCACCGACGATGCCGGGGTGCGCTCGACCGACCTCTACCGCATCTCGGAGGAGGGCATCGGGCAGGTCGCCGCGTGGGGTGGCCAGGTGGGATTCGTGTTCGAGCCCGAGCTGCCGCTGCTGCCGTCCGGGGCCGTTCCGGGCGACGTCTGGCGGGCATCCGGAAGCGCTCTCGCCGACGGCGCGCTGACCTTCGAGGTCGAGAGCGCGGCTTTCGCGGCGACCGGCCCGTTCACCGACGTGCAGGGCGCCGCCGTGCCGCTGACCGGGGGCTGCCTGGGTGTCGACAGCACGGTGCGCATCGCGTCGCCGGCGGATGCTCTCGAGACCGTGATCGTCGACTCGACCGTGTGGTGCCCCGGGCGCGGCCCGGTGTGGAGCTCGGGTACCGTTGACGGTGAGCCGATCGGCCAGGCCGAGGAGCGCCCCCTCGTCGTCGCCGCGCACGAGCGGGGGCTGCCCGCGGTGACGCCTTGGCCCGCGGCGGTCGGGCCCTCCGCGGGCCTCGACCCCGCGCAGCGCCTGCCGCTCGTGCAGGTGGACCCCTTCTTCGGCGAGATCGACGCGACCGCCCAGCTCGCGGTGGCGCCCGTCGCCCTGCCCGACGGCCGGCTGCTCGTGGCCAACGACCGCGGTGACGAGGTGCAGTGGTGGCGGCTGGGGGAGGAGCGGGCCGAGCTCGATGCGGCCGCGCACCCGGGCGGGGTCGTCATCGCGCTGGCCGGCGTGGGCGACCTCGCGGTCGCGGCCACCGCCCAGCGGGCCGTCGTCGCCTACGACGGCCTCGGACGCCGCCTGTGGCAGTGGCGCGGCCCCGAACTGATCCTGGCCGATCCGGTCGCCGTCGCCCGTGCCGGAGCCGTGCCCGATGTGCTCGTGGCCGACCGGGGTGGGCGGGTCACGCTCCTCGAGGGCGGCACAGGCGTTCCCCGGTGGTCGGTCGACCTCGGGGGTGACACGCGAGCGCCCCTGGTCGTCGCGGGCACGACCGCCGTCGTGGGGGATGAGCGCGGCCGTGTCTCGGGCCTCGACCTCGCCGACGGCGCGGTGCGCTGGCAGGTCGACGCCGGCTTCGTCGACGGGGCAGCCACCGACCCCGACGGCGCGACGATCGCCCTGCAGCTCGATTCCGGCGACCTCGTCGTGCTCGACGCCGCCGACGGCAGCGAGCGGTACACGGCGCGCTACCCCGGTATCGCCCGCTCCCTCGTCGTGACGCGGGATGCCGTGCTCGCGCTCTCGGACGAGCGGCTCCTCGCCGTCGCCCTCGCCGACGGGGCCGAGCTCTGGCGCGGCCCGGGCGGGCTCGCTCTGGTCGGCGGGGGAGACGCCGTCGCCGTGCTGACCGCCGACGCGCTGCGCCTGACCGCGGTCGCCGACGGTCGCGTGCTCGACGAGCTGCCGCTGGAGCCGGCCGCGGTGAGTGCGACGCGCGGTGCGGTCGCCGTCGGCGGGGCCGTGCTCGTCGTCGACTCCGACGGGGTCCTGCTCCGGAGCGTGGTCCGATGACCCCGCTGCGCCGCCTGGCTGCCGGCCTCTCCCGTTTCTGGACCGGCCTCATCTCCACGCCGATCCGCGACGGCCGGCTGCGCGACACCGGGTGGCCGGTCGGCCTGCGCCCCATCGTGGTGGTGGGGGTCGTCGCCTTCGCCCTCGCCGTGCTCCTGATCCTGCTCGCCCCCGCGATCCGGGCCGCCCTGCCCCTGTCGGTGACGGTCGGCGCGACCGTGCTGTCGCTGCCGCGGCTGGTGCTGCCGACGATCTTCTGGCTGATCATCCTGTCGATCGCCCTCGTGCAGACGGCCGCGCTGCACGTGCGGGCGCGCACGGCTGCGGTGCTCACCGTCATGACGGTGCTCGTCCTGCTCTTCCTCGGATCGTTGGACCTCGGCAGCGACGGCGAGGGCGGCCTCGGGGTGACCCCCGGCAAGGTCGTGTCGGTGGTCGTCGCGGTCGCCGTCGTCGCCCTGACGGTGCTGCGGCACCGGCGGGCCTTCGCCTGGTGGGAGTTCCCGCTGATGCTCGCCCTCGTCGCCGGGGCGGCGGTCGTCGCCCTCGGGCGCAGTGCCCAGCAGAGCGCGGCCTTCGGGCTCGACTTCGGCCCGCCGACCGCCTCGCTCGTCATGTCGTCGATCGGGCAGCTGGCGGTGCCGGCCGCGCTCGCCGCCGGGGTCGCGGTCGCCGAGTTCGCCATCACCGCGTCGACGGCGGCCGTCGCGGCGGTGCAGCGCCCGGGCGCGCCGCCCGAGGCGACACCCGAGACGGCGCCCGAGACGCCCCCCGCACGGCCCGGCCTGCGCGCCGTGCCCCTCGTGCTGCTCGTCGCCTTCCTCGCGGTCGCGCTCTGGCGCGTCGTCGAGCTGGTCCTCGCTCTGCTGCTCGGCTGGGGCGCGACGATCGAGCCCGGCGACCTCCCGCTCTCCGCGGCGCTGATCGGGCTCGTCGCCCTGCTGTGGTGGGTACTGGCCCGTCTCCGCGGCGGGTCGGCCGCCCGCATCGGCACGGTGATGAGCCACCTCGACGCGGTCGCGTTCCCCGTCGCGGTCGCGCTCACCGTCACCCTCGCGCCCCTCGTGGCGCTGCTGCTCGGCGTGCAGGTGCTGAGCGCGTGGGGTCTCGACCCGGCCGCGACCAGCGGGGCGCTCGCGGTGGCGGATGTCCTCCGCAGCTCCCTCGCCCTCTCCGTCGTCCGGCTCGGGGTCGGGCTCGGGCTCACCGCGCTGGCCCTGCTGCTCGCCCGCCGCGGCGGCCGGGGAGCCCCCGAGCTCATGGCCGCGATCGGCGTCATGGCGATCCTCAGTGCGGGCCCCGCGCTGCTCGAGACCCGGCTGCCGTGGTCGTCGCCCGCCCTCGCGACCGTGGTGGCGCTCGCGACGCTCGTGCTCGCGGCGGTGCTGGCCGTGCGCCGCCAGCTCGACTCCCGCCGTCTGGCCCTCCTGCTGACGGCCCTGCTGCTGTCGGCGGCGGCCGCGTGGCGCGACGTGCTCGCCGACCCGCTGAGCGTGGTGATCGGCGCAAGCGGTCTCGCGCTCGTGCTGTTCGGCTTCGTCTGGGGCTTCCTGACCGACGCCGACATCACGCACGGCGACAGCCCCGCCTATCCGCGCCCCGCGCGCGTGCTGCTGTTCCTCGCGAACGCGGTCTTCGGCGTCACGGTGCTCGCCTACGGCGCGCTCGCCCGCTCGGTCGATGCGGGCATCGACCTCGATGCCTTCGCGCAGTTCGGCGATCAGCTGCTCGGCACCGCCGTGATCCTCGCCGCGGTCATGGCGGTGTGGGCGGCCGCCGTGTCGGCCGATTCCCGGCTGGCGCGCGCTACCGTGGCGCCATGACCGAGCCGACCGGGCCGACCGAGCCCACCGAGCGCACCGAGCCGACCGAGCCCACCGAGCGCACCGAGCCGACCGAGCCCACCGAGCCGAGGTTCGACCCGCTCCTGCAGAGCGCGCTGCGCACGCACACCGACTACGGCGTCGAGAAGCTGGAGGAGGCCGATCTCGCGGCCGACCCGTTCACCCAGTTCACCGCCTGGCTGGCCGAGGCGGCCGAACGCGGCGTGTACGAGCCGAACGCGATGGTGCTGGGCACGATCGACCCCGACGGCGCGCCCTCGATCCGCACCGTGCTGCTCCGCGGGGTCGACGAGCGCGGCTTCGCCTTCTATACCGACTACACCTCGCGCAAGGGCCGGGCCCTGATCGCCAACCCCGGGGTGGCCGTCGTCTTCCCGTGGTACACCCTCCACCGCCAGGTGAAGATCTTCGGCACCGCGCACCGCGTCGAGCCGGAGGACTCGGAGGCCTACTTCGCGAACCGCCCGCGCGGCGCCCAGGTGGCGGCGTGGTCGAGCGATCAGTCGCAGCCCATCGCCTCGCGCGCGGCGCTCGAGCAGAAGGTGGTCGACGCCGAGCAACGCTTCGCCGACGTCGAGACGGTGCCGCGCCCGGAGCGCTGGGGCGGGTTCCGCATCGTCCCCGACCGCGTGGAGTTCTGGCAGGGCCGCACCTCGCGCCTGCACGACCGCCTGCTCTTCCACCGCGAGGGGGAGGGCTGGCGCGTGGAGCGGCTGCAGCCGTGACACCCGGTGCCGGGAATACCGGCGCCGCATCCCGTGTTCGCTATTTCGATGCATTCGCATAGAATTGCGGATGCGTGACCGGGCCCGAACGACGCCCGACCCGCACGACAGACAGGGGAGAACCATGGCCATCACCGACCCGAACGACCTCGAGCTCGGCCTCGACACCTTCGGCGACGTCACCGTCGACGCCGACGGGGCTCCGCTGCCCTACGGCCAGGTGATCCGCAACGTGGTCGCCGAGGGCGTTCTCGCCGACCAGGTCGGCGTCGACGCGATCACCGTCGGCGAGCACCACCGCGACGACTTCGCGGTGTCGGCCCCCGACGTCGTGCTCACCGCCATCGCGGCGCGCACCGAGCGCATCCGCGTCGGCAGCGGCGTGACCGTGCTGAGCTCCGACGACCCGATCCGTGTCTTCCAGCGCTTCGCGACGATCGACGCCATCTCGAACGGCCGCGCCGAGGTCATCATGGGCCGCGGCTCGTTCACCGAGTCGTTCCCGCTCTTCGGCTACGCGCTGCAGGACTACCAGACCCTCTTCGAGGAGAAGCTCAACCTCTACGCCGAGGTGCAGAAGGAGCAGCCCGTCACCTGGCAGGGCTCGACCCGCGCCCCGCTGCAGAACCAGATGGTCTACCCGACCACCGAGAGCGGCAACCTGCGCACCTGGGTCGGCGTCGGCGGCAGCCCCGAGTCGGTCGTCCGCGCGGCGCACTACGGGTTCCCGCTCATGCTCGCCATCATCGGCGGCCCGGCCGAGCGCTTCGCGCCGTTCGTCGAGCTCTACCACCGCGCGCTCACGCAGCTCGAGAAGCCGTGGCAGCCGGTGGGCGTGCACTCGCCCGGCTACATCGCCGAGACCGACGAGCAGGCCATGGAGGAGCTGTGGCCCGCCTACGAGCAGATGTTCGGCCGCATCGGCCGCGAGCGCGGCTGGGGGCCGACCACCTACGCCCACTTCCGCCAGGAGGTCGAGCACGGTTCGCTGTACGTCGGCTCGCCCGAGACCGTCGCGCGCAAGATCGCGGCGACCGTGTCGACGCTCGGCATCCAGCGCTTCGACCTCAAGTACTCGACCGGCCCGCTGTCGCACGACAAGCTCATGCGCGCCATCGAGCTCTACGGCACCGAGGTCATGCCGCGCGTGCGCGAGCTGCTCGCCGAGCTGAAGGCTCCCGCTACGGCCCGGTGACGACGGGGATGCCCGTGGCGCTCGACGCGCTCTCGACGCTTCCGCCGTTCGTGAGGTCGGTGAAGCCGAGGGCGGACATCCGGTCGATCGCCTGGGCCGAGCGGTTGCCGCTGCGGCAGTAGACGTAGTAGCTGCCGGCGGGGTCGAGGGCGCTGATCTGCGCCTCGAAGTCGGGCGACTGCACGTCGATGTTCACGGCGCCCTCGAGGTGGCCGCCGGCGAACTCGGCGGGCGTGCGCACGTCGATGACGACGGTGCCCTCGGCGAGGGCGACCGGCTCGGCCGGAGCCGCGCAGGCGGAGACGCCCACGGCGAGGCCGAGGGCGAGCGAGAGGGCGAGCAGGATGCGGCGCATCGGAGTCCTTCCGGTTCGGTGAGGCAAGGCGTCCACTATACCCCAGGGGGTATTTTAAGGCGAGTCGGATGCGGGGGCTGGGCCGCGCCGCCCCCGGGTGCTTGACTGGCCCCATGAGCGACACGACCCTCGACCGCCGGGTGCTCGTCGTCGCGGTGCTCGCCGCCTTCGTCGCGTTCCTCGACGGCTCGATCATCACCGTCGCGCTGCCGGCCATCACGGCCGAGCTCGGCGGGGGACTCCCCGAGCAGCAGTGGGTGGTCGACGCCTACCTGATCACCCTCGGCTCGCTCATCCTCATCGCGGGCTCGCTCAGCGACCTGCTCGGCCGCATCGCCGTGCTGCGCATCGGGCTCATCGCCTTCGGCGTCACCTCGCTCGCCTGCGGTCTCGCCCCGACCGCCGAGGTGCTCATCGCGGCGCGCGCCGCCCAGGGGGTCGCCGGGGCCCTGCTGGTGCCCAGCTCGCTGGCGCTCATCATGAGCACGCACCGCGGTGCCGCCCAGTCGCGGGCCATCGGGCTCTGGACGGCCTGGACCTCGGCCGCTTTCATTGTCGGCCCCCTGCTCGGCGGGCTGCTCACCGACGCGGCGAGCTGGCGCTGGGTGTTCGTGATCAACGTGCTGCCGATCGCCCTGACGCTCGCCCTGCTCGCGCCGTTCCGCAACGAGCGCCCGGCCGAGCGCCCGCCGATCGACGTGCTCGGTGCGGTGCTCGGCGCGCTCGGGCTCGGCGGGGTCGTGTTCGCGCTCATCGAGCAGGCCAACTACGGCTGGGGCTCGCCGGTCGTGCTCGCGCCCCTCGTCATCGGCGCGCTCGCGCTGATCGGCTTCCTCGTGCGGCAGGCCACGGCACGGCATCCGATGATGCCCCTCGGCCTGTTCCGCCAGCGCAACTTCGCCGTCGGCAACCTCGCCACGGTCGCGATCTACGCGGCGCTCTCCGTCGCGGGCCTCGCCCTCGTGCTCTACCTGCAGCAGGTCGCGGGGCTCTCGGCCACGGCCGCGGGTCTCGTCACCCTGCCGGTGAGCATCCTGCTCATCGCGCTCTCCTCGTTCTTCGGCCGCTGGGCGGGGCGGGTCGGCGCCCGCTGGTTCATGGCCGCCGGGCCCGCCGTGGCCTCGGTCGGCATGCTGCTGCTGCAGGCGATCGCGACACCCTTCGACCTCGTGCAGCAGGCGCTCGCGGGGGTGCTGCTCTACGGGCTCGGCATCGCGGTGACCGTCGCGCCGCTCACCTCCGCGATCCTCGGCGCCATCGAGCCCGAGCGCGCCGGCATCGCCTCCGCCGTCAACAACGCGGTAGCGCGCATCGCCGGCCTCGTCGCGATCGCGGTGCTCGGCGCGGTCGTCGGCACGACGGTCGACGACGCCTGGCTCGATCGGGCCCTGCTGCTGTGCGCCGGGCTGCTGTTCGCCGGGGCGCTCATCTCGGCCCTGGGCATCCGCACCCCGCGCTCGGCGGCGACGTAGGCTCGACGCATGCGACGGCGCCGACTGCTCACCCGGGCGGGGGCCGTCGCGCTCGTGGCCGCGCTCGCGGCCGTCACGGGATGCGCCGCCGACGCCCCGCCGCCCCCGCCGCCGCTCGCGCGCCTCGTCGGGGCGCCCGCCCCGCTCGACGTGACCGCGGTCTACCTCGAGCAGCGCATCGCCGCGATGACCCTCGAGCAGAAGGTGGCGGCCTTGATCATGGTGCACGTGCCCGGCACCGATCCTGCGCGCATCCGCTCGGTGATCGACGCCCACGGGCTCGCGGGCGTGATCCTCATGGGCGACAACATCGGCGGGCCCGCCGCGCGGGTCGCCGCCCTGACCGGCGCGCTGAGCGCGGAGCCGGGGCTGCCCGTGCTCACGGCCATCGACCAGGAGGGCGGCATCGTGCGGCGCCTGCAGGAGGACCGCTTCGCCGCCTCCTGGGATCTCCGCTCGGCCCCGCCGGCCGCGGCCGAGCAGGCCTTCGCCGGGCGCTCCGCGCTCGTCGCCGATGCCGGGGTGCTCATCAACTTCGGCATCGTCGCCGACGTCACGCCCGACCGCTCCTCGTTCATCCACGTGCGCACCCTCGGCGAGACGCCCGCGGCGGCCGCGGAGCGGGTGACGGCGGCGGTGCGCGGCGAGCAGGGCTCGGTGCTGTCGACCCTCAAGCACTTCCCGGGGCACGGGGCCAGCCCGGACGACTCGCACGTGAGCATCCCGCGGTCGACCCTCACGATCGAGCAGTGGCGCGCGACGCACGCGGTGCCGTTCCGCGCCGGCATCGAGGCGGGGGCGCCCCTGGTGATGACGGGTCATCTGCTGTTCGACCGCGTCAGTCCGCTGCCCGCGTCGCTGTCACCGACCTGGATCACGATCCTGCGCCAGGAGCTCGGCTTCGAGGGCGTCATCGTGACCGACGACATGCTCATGCTCCAGCGTTCGGGGGTGGCTGACTACCGCGACCCGGTGCGCAACGCCGTGCGGGCGATGGCGGCCGGCAACGACCTGCTGCTGTACGTGCTGCCCGCCGACCCGTCGACGGTCGGAGTCGATCTGAGCGGCATGATCCGGACGCTCGCGGCGGCGGTGGAGGACGGCCGCATCGACGAGGCGAGCGTCGACGCCTCACTCGAGCGGGTGCTCGCGATGCGCCGTGCCGCGTCGGGCGAGGTCGGGCCCTACGTCGACTGCGGGCCGAAGTGCCGCGGTGAGCTCGCGCGGCCGCACCTGGTGGGGAGTGCTGAGGGCGACTAGAGCGTCGGCAGGTCGAAGTCGGTGACGCGCTCCGGCAGCTGGTTGGTGGTCACGCCGCGCGGCAGCACGTCGGCGGTGGCGGGCGCCGAGGCGGCCACGGTCGCCGTGATGGCGCCGAGCACGATGGAGAGGGTGCCGAGACCGGTGATGAGCGCCGTCACGGGGGTGAGGCGGCGGTGTCGTTCGAGGGAGACGACGATGGCACCGACGAGCAGCAGGGTGGCTGCCGTGATGATGAGCGCGATCATGACGATTCGTTCCTGTCGGGTAGCGAGGAACGCGGTTCCGCACGCGGAATCGGGTTTCGGGTATGGCGCCGTGTGGGTGCACGACCCCTTCAGGGTACGCCCGTGCCCGACCGCGATCAACCATTGGTGAGCTGGTGTCGCCACCCCACTCCGGGGGAGGGGGTTTCGTCGGCGCGCCGTTCGCACCCCGCGGGCGCGCCCAGCAGTGAGAATGGAACAGTGACTGCTGCGCCCGACCGAGTGCTCCACCGTGACGTCCTGATGGCTGTCGCGGCCTCGCTCGACAGCGAGCTCGCCGACGCCCAGCCCTTGCAGGTCGAGCCGACGGGCAACGGCTTCACGCACGGCTATCGCGTCACCCTGCGCGACCGCGCCGGGGCCACGGTCGACCACACCGTGTTCGTCGAGACCTCGCCCGCCGAGGGGGCGCGCCCCGGCGTGCTCACGCTCAGCAACCCCGGCACCGGTGAGCGCGTCGACGTCTGGGTCTATCCGGCTGACCCCTCGCTGCCGGCGCTGCGCACGGCCGTCTACGCGGAGGCGGCCGGGGTCGTGCTCGCACGCCTCGGGCTGCCCGTGCAGGGCCTGCGCGTGAGTCTCGCCGCCTACCGGCCCGGCAAGCGCGCCGTCGTGCGCGTCGATACCGACACCACCGCGTACTACCTGAAGGTCGTGCGACCGCCCGCGGCCGAGCCGCTGCAGGCCCGGCACACGCTGTGGCGCGAGGCGGGCATCCCGGTGCCGGCCGTTCTCGGTTGGAGCGAGGAGGGCCTCGTGGCCCTCGAGGCGCTCGCCGGCTCGGAGGTCATCGGCGTGCTCGACCGCATCGCCGACCCCGCCGCGCTGCTCGACTCGATCGAGCTGCTCGGCGAGAGGATCGCCCAGGTGCCCTCGACCTCGTCGGCCCGCTCGTCGCTGGTGCGGCGCATCGACTGGTACGAGGAGCGCCTGATCGAGCAGCTGCCGGCCCTCGACGGCGTGATCGAGCGGACGGCGCGGACCGCGGCGCGCCGCTTCCGGGCGGGGGGCGCGCCGCCGCCCTCGCGCACCGTGCACGGCGACCTCCACCTGGCCCAGCTGCTGGTCGACCCGGCCGCCCCCACGAGCATCGCGGGCGTGCTCGACATCGACACCTCCGGGTGGGGCGACCCCGCGGATGACGCCGCCGCGCTCTACGCGCACCTGATCGCGACCGTCGTCCACGACGGGGGCAGCCGCGCCTCCGTGCGCGCCCGTCGCGCCTCGGTGCTCGCCGACGGTTGGCGGCAGCGCTGGTTCCGCTCGCCGGATCCGGGCTTCGTGCACCGCGCGCACGCGATCGCCGCCACCCAGCTGCTCGGGCACGCGCTGTCCCGCTCCGCGGCGGGCAGTGCGGGCACGACCGAGCTCATCGAACGGGCCCAGCGGGTCGTCAACGCCGATGAGAGGCCTCTCACCGCCTCCTCCTGGTGATCTCACCCGGGCCGCCGAGAGTGGGGTCATCGCAACGGACCGCCCGGTCCGTGCGGAGGAGAGGAACACCATCATGGACACCAAGAACTGGATCGCCGTGGGGGCCGCCGGAGCGCTCAGCCTCGGTGTGGCCGCGGGGGGAGCGGCGAGCGTCGCCAACGCGATGCCGCTGATCGAGACCGTGAGCGGTCTCACCGTGCCGGGCCTGACCGTGGTCACCGACGACGACGGCACCGCCGACCTCGACTTCGTGGTCGAGAGCGACAGCATCGTCTCGCCCGTGTCGGCGCAGTCGCCCGCCACGCCGTCGCCGGCCTCGACCCCGTCGGTCGCCTCCACGCAGTCGCCGGTCTCGCCGATCTCGCCCGCGAGCCCCGTCACGCCCGCCTCGGTCGACACCGCGCCGAGCCCCGCCTCGCCCGCGAGCATCCCCTCGCCGGCGAGCCCCGCCAGCGTCGACGACTGAACCCGCAGCGGCTGAGCGAACCCGCCGGACGGTCCCCGGATGAGAGCACTCTCATCCGGGGACCGTCGCTTTCCGCGGAGTCACCCGCCACAATGGGAGCGAGCCGGTGCGCACCGGCGGAGAGGAGGAGCACCCATGGCCGCTGCGCGTCGCTGGGTCGCCGCCACCGCCGCCTCCGTGCTCGGCATCGGCGTCATCGCGACCAGCGCGATCGGCGTCGCCAACGCGATGCCCCTCGTTGAGAGCACCCGAGTCGCGGATGTGCCGCCGATCACGACCACTCCCGGAGACCAGAAGGGCGGCCCCGCCGCGCTGCCGGGCACCGGAGCGTCGGCACTCGCACCGTCGACCTCGCCAGCCCCGAGCACGGCGCCGGTCGCGTCGCCGAGCGTCGCGCCCGCTCCGTCGCCGCAGACGGTCGCACCGCGACCCCCGGTGACCACCTCGGTCGCCTCGACGGCGAGCCCGGTTAGCGTGGCCAGCCCGGCCAGCCTCGACGACTGACCTCTCCAGCCTGCCCCTCCGGCTCTCAGACCAGCCGGTAGCCCATCCCGCGAACCGTCTCGATGCGGTCGGCGCCGACCTTGCCGCGCAGGTAGCGCACGTACACGTCGACGACGTTCGATCCGGGGTCGAAGTCGAAGCCCCAGACCCGGCTGAGCAGCTGCTCGCGCGAGAGCACCTGGTCGGGATGCCGCAGGAACTGCTCGGCGAGCGCGAACTCGCGGGCCGAGAGGTCGATCGTCCGCTCGCCGACGGTCACCCGCCGCGTGCGCAGGTCGAGCGCGACCTCGCCGTGCCGCAGCACGGCCTCGGCGACGGTCTGCTGGCCCGACTCGCGCAGGCGCAGACGGATGCGGGCCACGAGCTCGTCGAACTTGAACGGTTTCGGCAGGTAGTCGTTGGCCCCGCCGTCGAGGCCCGCGACCGTGTCGTCGGTGCTCGTGCGCGCGGTCAGCATGATGATCGGCATGGTCTCGCCGGCGGCGCGGAGGCGCGTGAGCACCTCGAAGCCGTTGATGCCGGGCAGCCCCACGTCGAGCAGCACGAGGTCGAACGATCCGGTCGCGACGTAGTCGAGCGCGTCGAGCCCGTTGCCGACGACGGTCGGGGTGTAGCCCGCCGCGGCGAGCCCCTTCTCGATGAACGACGAGATGCGCGCCTCGTCCTCGACGATCAGGATGCTCGTCATCGGTCCTCCGTGCTGCTCGACATCGCGCTCGGCGCGGTGCTGGTGATCGTGGGCGTGCTCGCCGTCGGGGTCTCCTCGTCCTCGGGGAATCCCGGGGCGGGCGGCGGGGGCGGCGGCGCGGCCGCCTCGACGGTCGGCACGACGATGCCGAACCGCGAACCGGCGGCGGACGAGTCGAGGCTCACGTAGCCTCCGTGGGCCCGGGCGATGGCCGCGACGATCGGCAGCCCGAGCCCCGAGCCCGCGATCCCGCGGCCGGTGTCGGCGCGCCCGAAGCGCTCGAAGATGCGCTTCTCGGCACCCGCGGGGATCCCCGGACCCTCGTCGGCCACCCACAGCTCGACCGAGCCGCTATAGGCCGTGCTGCCCACGCGCACGGTCGTGCCCTCGGGCGCGTACTTCGCCGCGTTATCGGCGAGCTGCAGCCAGGCCTGCGTGATGCGCGAGGTCGAGAGCGGCGCGACGGCGGTGGCAGCCTCGCTCAGCACCCAGGTCTTGCCCGGGATCGCCTGCATCTTGGCGAACACCTGCGCGGTGAGGTCGCCGACGTCGACCGGCTCGACCACGACGTGGGTCTCGACCCGGGCCAGGGCGTCGATGTCGTTGACCAGCTCGGCCATGCGGTCGAGCTCGTCGATGGCGAGCTCGCGCACCGAGCGCACGTCGTCGGGGGCCGTGGGGTCGAGCAGCTCGAGGTGCCCGCGGACGATCGTGATGGGGGTCTTCAGCTCGTGCCGCACGTCGTCGAGCAGCTGGCGTTGGCTGGTGAGGGCCTCGTCGATGCGGTCGAGCATCGCGTTGACGGTCTCGGTGAGCGTCGAGACGTCGTCGCGGCCCGTGACCGGGATGCGCTCGCCGAGGTCCTGCGCCGTGATGCGCGAGGCCGTCTCGGCGAGGGTGCGCAGGGGCGAGAGCAGCCGTCCGGCAACGAACCAGCCGATGACGCCGATTGCGGCAAGCGACGCCAGGGCGAGCCCGGCGTAGGTGAGGAAGGCGCCACTCACCTCGTCGATGGCGCGCTGGGCGTCGATGGCGGTGACGAACACGCCGACCTCGGAGTCGCCCGCGATCGTGACCGGAACCGCCACATAGCGCAGGGTGCCCACCGTGGTGATCGCCGTGCCGAGCGTCACCTGCCCGCCGGAGGCCTCCCCCCAGGTGCGGGCGATGAAAGCCGGATCGTCCTCGAGGTCGAAGGCGGTGTCGACGCCCGGCAGAATACGCACCTCGCCATCGATGAGAGCAACGCTGCTCTCGTGGCGGCCGGGCACGATCCGCGAGAGGATCCCGGTCAGAGCCTCCCGCACCGACGCCGGGGGGTCGATCGCGGCGGGAGGGTCGGTCGACTCCTCGGTGGTCGTCCCCCCGTCAGCGCCGTCCTCGGCGCTCGCCGCGAGCGCGCTGGTGCCGGTCACGATGCCGCGGGCGGCCTCGACGGTGGCGAGCAGGTCGGCGTCGAGACCCGCGATCGTGCGGTCGCGCTGGACGAGGTAGGCGGTCACACCGGAGACGGTCATCCCGAGGGCGGTGACGATGAGGATCACCGCGAGGATGCGAGAGCGCACCGAGATGCGGCGGAGCCCGGTGCGCGTCATGCGTCCATTATCGGCGGGGGATCGCTGGGCGGGGCCCGGATGAGAACACTCTCACCGGCGGGAGCCGGCGGCGAGCCGCGCCAGCTCGCGCAGGTCGACCGCCTCGTCGACCTCGAGGGCGAGGTGCCCCTCGTGCTCGCGCAGGGTGCCGCGCACGAGCACGAACCGTGCGGAGAGGCGGTCGCGCAGGGCGCGCGGTGCCCGGGCCGGGAGGCGGAGGGGCAGCACGGCCCCGCCGTCGTCGAGCAGGGCGTCGCCGCCGAGCACCGGGTCGGGGCGCCGCCGCTCGCCGCCAGCGACGACGCTGCGGCCGAGGCTGCTCGGGCCGAGCAGGGCGAGCGGCTCGGCCTCGGCGGCGCCCAGCACCTGCTGGAACGGCTCGAGCAGCGGACCGGCCTGCGGGCGCGGCGGCTCGACGGGAACGGGGATGTCGCGCGCGTCGACGAACAGCATCGGATGCTCGGGCCCGGCGCGGCGCGAGTTCCACCGACCCATGCGTCCTCCTCCGACGGTGTCGGCAAGAGCCTATCGAGCAGATGTTCGAATGCGGGTCGTCACTCGTCCGCGGAGACGATGCCGACGCGCGCCAGCTGCTCGAGCAGCCCCGCGCCGTCGGGCGCCCACACCCACGGCACGCCGCCGCGGTCGGGAAGCTCGTCGTCGAGGTGGCTCCGGCCGCCGGCAAGCACGGCCTCGGAGGTCGAGAGCTGCCGGATGGCGATCGCGGCCACGTTGTCGGGGTGCTCGGCCGCGAAAGCGCGGTAGAGCTCCTCGTCGTGCTGCCCGTCGTCCCCGATGAGCACCCAGCGCACGGTCGGGAACTCGCGCGCGAGCCGGGCGAGGCTGTCGCGCTTGTGCTGCCGCCCGCTGCGGAACAGTCGGTCGTGCGTCGGCCCCCAGTCGGTGAGCAGAAGCGTGCCCGCCGGGTAGAGATGCCGACCCATGAACCGGTCGAGCGTCGGAGCCACGTTCCAGGCGCCCGTCGACAGGTAGATGACGGGGGCGCCGGGATGCTCGCGCGCGAGCCGCTCCAGGAGCACGGCCATGCCGGGCACCGGCCGCCGGGCGTGCACGTCGAGCACGAAGGTGTTCCAGGCGGCGAGGAAGGGGCGGGGGAGCGCCGTCACCATGACGGTGTCGTCGATATCGCTGACGATCCCGAGGCGGGCATCCGGGTCGACCACGAAGATGCGGGCGGAGACGGGTTCTGACCCCTCTGCCTGCAGGGTGATGGTGCGGATGCCCGGCGCGAGCCGCACGGTGAGGTCGACGTCGACGACGCCGCCGCGATTGGCCTGGACGGTGAAGCGCTGCCCGTCGGCGACGACGGTGACCACCGCGTCGGCGACTGGGATGCTCGTGAAGCTGCGCCAGCCCCGGATGGTGCTCCGCTCGGGCCGGTCGCTCGCGGCCGGGGCGAGCAGCACGCGGCAGAGCACGCGGATCCAGCCATCGCCGCCATATCCGCTGTAGGGGATCACGACCGGGGTGAGACCGCGCTTGCGCCCCCGTCGTTCGCGCCAGCGGTGGAAGCGGTCCTCGGCGGCCACGGCCCGGCGGGCCCACGGGGCCTTCGGGGCGTCGGGGGTCGAGGCGGTCTCCGGCACCCCGTCAGTGTGTCAGACCCGGGCCTCGTTCGGCCGTACAGGCCCGAGGCTCCGCGGCTGGGGCGCACAGAACGGTATACCCTCCCCGGTATTCGTCTTGCGACCGTTCGCGCCCGAAGAACCCTCGCGTCAAGACGGACAAAACTCATTTCGAGGAGTACGCTTGCGGCTCGTCGAAAGGTTCACCATGAACGTCACCGAGTCCGGTACCGCGCTGCTGAGCGCCGCCCCCATCCGCAACGAGCCCGTCCAGGCCCGCAGCACCGCCCGTCTGGCGACGCTGCTCGACTCGGCCGCCGCCGTCATCGACGAGATCGGCTACGAGCGCCTCACGACCGCGATGGTCGCCGAGCGCGCCGGTGCCTCCATCGGCACGGTGTACCGCTACTTCCCCGACCGCATCGCCGTGCTGCAGGCGCTGGGCGCCCGCAACACCGAGCGCCTCCTCGCCGCTATCGCCCCCGCCCTCGCGGCCGGGCGCCACGCCTCGGCGACCGACGTGATGCTCGCCGTGCTCGACGCGACCAGCGAGCTGTTCCGCACCGAGCCCGGCTACCGATCGGTGCGCGTCGGCGACGTCATCGACCTGCTGCCGCCGCAGACCGAGGCCACCGCGCACACGGCCGTCGCCGAGGTCATCGCCGACGCGCTCGTCGCCGGCTACGGCATCGCCGACACCGCCGACACCCGTCGCGCCGTCGGCACGGCGGTCGAGGTCATCGACGCGCTCGTCGCCCGAGCCTTCGCCCGCGCCCCGCAGGGCGACGCGGCGCTGCTCGACGAGGCGCGCCGCGCCGTCACCGCGGTGCTCGCCGGCCGCCTCTGAGCTAATGCGCGGCCGTCCCTGCCGGCCGCGACGCACCCGTTCCCGTCTGGAGAACTGCCCAGAATCGCGGCGAACCGGAAGCCCTCCGGCTCCGAATGCTGTTTGACTGAGCGTGCGCTGAGCGCACGCTCATGCTCGGCGGCGACGGGAAGAGGGCATCGTGATCGAGTTCCGCTCCATCTCCAAGCGCTTCGACGACGGCACGCTGGCGGTCGACGACTTCAGCCTCGTCATCCCGAGCCGTCGCATCACCGTGCTCGTCGGGTCCAGCGGATCCGGCAAGACGACGCTGCTGCGCATGATCAACCGGATGGTCGATGCGACCAGCGGTGAGCTCGAGATCGACGGCGAGAACGTGTCGACGATCGAGCCCGTGCAGCTGCGCCGCCGCATCGGCTACGTCATGCAGAACTCCGGTCTGCTGCCGCACCGGAAGGTCATCGACAACATCGCGACGGTGCCGCGGCTCAACGGGGTGCCGAAGAAGCAGGCCCATGCCCGCGCGCTCGAGCTGATGGACACGGTCGGCCTCGACCGCGACCTCGCCGAGCGGTATCCCGCCCAGCTCTCGGGCGGCCAGCAGCAGCGCGTCGGGGTCGCGCGCGGTCTCGCGGTCGACCCGAACATCCTGCTCATGGACGAGCCCTTCGGCGCCGTCGACCCGATCGTGCGCGCCGACCTGCAGCAGGAGCTCCTGCGGCTGCAGCGCGAGCTCGACAAGACCGTGGTCTTCGTCACGCACGACATCGACGAGGCCTTCCTGCTCGGCCACCAGGTGGTCATCCTCGAGAAGGGCGGGCGCATCGCGCAGAAGGGCACGCCGGCCGAGATCCTCGCCAACCCGGCGAGCGAGTTCGTCGCGAGCTTCGTCGGAGCCGACCGCGGCAAGCGGGCCCTGAGCATCCGGACCATCGACGGTGCGCAGGTTCTCGTCGACGGCGACGGCAACCTCGCCGGCCGACTGGTGGAGGCGGGCCCGGCGTGACCTGGGTTCTCAACAACCTCGAGCTGATCCTGCAGCTGACGCTGGAGCACATCCGGCTGAGCATCCTGCCGATCGTGCTCGGGTTCGTCATCGCGATCCCGCTCGGCTGGGTCGCGTACCGCTACCGCCTCACCCGCGGGCTGATCCTCACCCTGGTCGGGCTGCTCTACACGATCCCCTCGCTCGCCCTGTTCGTGATCCTCCCGCCTCTACTGGGCATCGCCTTCCTCAGCGAGGCGAACGTCATCATCGCCCTCACCATCTACGCGGTGGCGATCATGGCGCGGTCGGTGGCGGATGCCCTGGCCAGCGTCGACCCGGACGTGCGCCAGGCGGCGACCGCTGTCGGGTACTCCGGCTGGGGCCGCTTCTGGGGCGTCGAGTTCCCGCTTGCCGGGCCGGTGCTGCTCGCGGGGCTGCGCGTCGTCGCGGTGAGCACGGTGAGCCTGCTCACGGTCGGCATCATCATCGGCGTGCAGAGCCTGGGCTACCTGTTCACGAACGGTTACGAGCGGGGCATCCTGCCCTCGGTGCTGACCGGGGTCGTGATGACGGTCGCCGTCGCGCTGCTCTTCGACCGCATCCTCGTGCTCCTCGGCCGCCTCGTCATGCCGTGGACCCGCTCCGCGTCGGCGACCGCCGCGATCGGTGGGACCGCATGAACCTCTTCGCCGACGCCATCGCCTGGCTGCTCGACTCCGTCAACTGGGAGGGCAGCGGGTCGATCCCGCAGCGCCTCGTCGAGCACCTGCGCTACACGGCGATCGCCGTGCTCATCGCCTCGCTCATCGCCGTGCCGCTCGGCTGGTGGATCGGCCACACCGGCCGGGGGCGCGAGCTGGTCGTCGGCCTCACCGGTGCCGCACGGGCCCTGCCCTCGTTCGGCCTGCTGTTCCTGTTCGTGATGGTCGCAGGCGTCCTGCAGCGCGAGCCCGCATCCGTCGTCGTGCTCATGCTCCTCGCCGTGCCGCCGATCCTCGCCGGCGCCTACGCGGGGTTCGAGGTGATCGACCGCCGGGTCATCGATGCCGCGCGGGCGGTCGGCATGACCGAGTGGCAGATCCTCTGGAAGGTCGAGGTGCCGCTGGGGCTGCCGCTGCTCTTCGGCGGGCTGCGCAGTGGCGTGCTGCAGGTCGTGGCGACCGCGGTGCTCATCTCGTACATCGGCCTCGGCGGCCTCGGCTACGACATCGTGCAGGGCATCGAGCTGCGGCGCTTCGACCAGATGCTGGGCTCGGCGATCCTGATCATCCTCCTGGCCCTCGTGCTCGACGCCTTGTTCGCGCTGCTCGAGCGCTCGGCGGTGCCGCGCGGTGTGCGCGCCGGCCGCCTCCCCGAACCCCGCACCGCGCCAACCGGGCGCCGTGCGGCGGCGGAACTCCCCGCCACCACTGGAAGAGAAGAGAATCACTGATGTTCACAGCAAGGAACAAGGGCCGGCTCGCCCTGACGGCGGCCGTGGTCGGGGCGTCATTGGCCCTGGCAGGGTGTGCAACGGGCGACCCGCTGGCGCCCGAGCCGGATACGGATGCCCCCGCCGAGACCATCGTCATCGGCTCGCAGGCGTACTACTCGAACGAGATCATCGCCGAGCTGTACGCCCAGGCCCTCGAGGCCGAGGGTTTCACCGTCGAGCGGTCCTTCCAGATCGGGCAGCGCGACGCCTACATCCCCGCCCTCGAGGCCGGGGAGATCGACCTGTTCCCGGAGTACACCGGCAACCTGCTGCAGTTCTGGAACCCCGACACGACGGCCACGCAGGCCGACGAGGTCTACGCCGAGCTGCTCACCGTCGTGCCCGAAGGCCTGCAGGCCCTCGACCAGTCGCCGGCGACCGATCAGGACAGCTACAACGTGACGGCCGAGTTCGCCGAGGCGAACGGGCTCACCTCGATCGCCGACCTCGCCGGCGTGGAGGGCCTCGTGCTCGGCGGCGCCCCCGAGCTGGAGGAGCGTCCGTACGGTCCGACCGGCCTGCTCGACGTCTACGGCGTCACGGTCGCCTTCGAGGCCACCGGTGACACCACCGTCGACGCGCTGCTCGCCGGCCTGGTGAACGTCGCCAACGTCTACAGCGCCGACCCGCGCATCGGGCAGAACGGCCTCGTGACGCTCGCCGACCCCGAGGGCCTCTTCCTGGCCTCGAACGTCGTGCCGATCGCCTCGGCCGATCTGCCGCAGGCGGCGGTCGACATCATCAACGCCGTGAGCGCCGCGCTCACGCCCGAGGGCCTGGTCGCGCTCAACGTGCAGAGCACGGTCGACCAGCTGAGCTCGGCCGAGATCGCCACGCAGTGGCTGACCGAGAACGGGTTCCTCGGCTAGTCCGAGTCCGTTGCGTCCTGCGGGGCGGGTGCCGAAGGGTGCCCGCCCCGCTTCGTCGTCGGGGGCATGATCACGGTCTCGCCGTCGGCGTACTGGCCCACATAGCGGTCGAGCAGCTTCTTGACGGCGAAGACCAGCAGCCAGAATCCGATGATGACGGCCACGAAGATGAGCGCGGCTGAGTCGAGCTGGCCCGCGATGCTGCGGTAGCCCTCGGCGGCGGCCGAGCCGACGCTCACGTAGGCGAAGGCCCAGATGATGCAGGCCGGCGTCAGCCAGAGCATGAAGGTGCGGTAGCGCAGGGCGCTCATGCCGACGACGAGCGGCGTCAGCGAGTGCAGTACCGGCACGAAGCGCGAGATGAAGACGGCGATGCCGCCGCGGTGCGCCAGGAAGCTCTCGGCCCGGTGCCAGTTCTTCTCGCCGAGCCGCTGACCGAGGCGGGATGCCCGCAGACGCGGCCCGAAGAACCGCCCGATCGCGAACCCGAGCGAGGCGCCCGTGAGCGCTCCGACGATGACGGTGATGACGAGCCCCCAGTACTCGGCGGGGGAGTCGACCGCGGTGCTGGCCACCAGCACGACGGTGTCGCCCGGCACGATGAGCCCGAGCAGGATCGTCGTCTCGAGCATGATGAACAGCCCGGCGAGCAGGGTGCGCACCACCGGGTCGACGCCCTCGATGAGCGCGAGCACCGCATCCAGCACCTCGTTCACGTCTGGAGCCTATCCGCGCACCCTTCGGTGGGGGCTGGGGGAGACCCGCGACGCGGCTGGGTGAAGGCGATCGGGATTCGGGACCTTCGGCCCGTGTGCCGCCCGGCGGCCCGTTCCTAGGCTCGAGAACGGCAGCGTCGCCGTGTCCCTCATCCCCCCTCTCCTGAAGCAAGGCAGGTGACCCGCTCGTGGTCGAATGGCTCGATCCCCTCATCCTCGCTCGCTGGCAGTTCGGTCTGACGACCCTCTACCACTTCCTCTTCGTGCCGCTCACGCTCGGCATGGTGTTCATCGTCGCGGGCCTGCAGACCGCGTGGGTGCGCACCGCGAAGCTGAAGTACCTGCACCTGACGCGGCTGTTCGGCAAGATCTTCCTCATCAACTTCGCGATGGGCGTCGTGACGGGCATCGTGCAGGAGTTCCAGTTCGGCATGAACTGGAGCGACTACTCGCGGTTCGTCGGTGACGTCTTCGGGGCGCCGCTGGCGATGGAGGGCCTCTTCGCGTTCTTCCTCGAGGCGAGCATGATCGGCCTCTGGATCTTCGGCTGGGACAAGCTGCCGGCGAAGCTGCACCTCGCCACGATCTGGATGCTCGCGCTCTCCACCACGCTCTCGGCCTACTTCATCCTCGCGGCCAACGCCTTCATGCAGAACCCGGTCGGGTTCGAGATCAACGAGGAGCTCGGCCGGGCCGAGCTGACCGACATCGGCGCGGTGCTCACCAACCCGGTCGCGCTCTGGCAGTTCCCGCACACGATCCTCGCCTCGATGATGTTCGCCGCCGTGGTCGTCGTCGCAGTCGCCGCGTACCACCTGTCGAAGGGCCAGTACCTCGACGAGATGCGCACCGCACTGCGCCTCGGCCTGATCGTGAACATCGTCGCCTTCGTCGGCGTGGGCCTCTCGGGCGACCAGCTCGGCCTCGTCATGGTCGAGACCCAGCCGATGAAGATGGCAGCCGCCGAGGCGCTCTACCAGACCACCGCCGGAGCCTCGTTCTCGCTCTTCTCGCTCGGCACCCCCGACGGCACCAGCGAGATCTTCTCCATCCGCGTGCCCTACCTCCTGTCGTTCCTGTCGACGCACGACTTCATGGGCACCGTCGAGGGCATCAACGACCTGCAGGCGCAGTACACCGAGCAGTTCGGCCCCGGCGAGTACACGCCCATCATCTGGGTCACCTACTGGAGCTTCCGCTGGATGATCGGCCTCGGTGCCCTCTCGGCCCTCATCTCGGTCGTCGGCCTGTGGCTGACCCGCGGTGGTCGTCCGGTCAGCAGCCTGGCCTGGAAGATCGCGATCTGGGCGGCCCCGGTGCCGCTGCTCGCGATCCTCGTCGGCTGGACCTTCACTGAGATGGGCCGCCAGCCGTGGATCGTGTTCGGTCTGATGCGCACGGAGGACGGCGTCTCGCCCGGTGTGACCGGACTCGAGGTGCTGATCTCGCTGATCGCCTTCACCGTCATCTACGGCGTGCTCGCCGTGGTCGAGTTCAAGCTCATAGTCCGCGCGGCCGTCGACGGCCCCCAGGAGTGGGCCAAGTACGACGCCGACCACGGAGCCGAGGGATCGGGTACCGGCTCGGTCGACCCCGCCAAGCTCGCCACCGTCTACTAAGCGATACGAAGGACACCCATCATGGACCTCGCCCTCCTCTGGTTCGGCATCGTCGGCTTCTTCTTCATCGGGTACTTCGTGCTCGACGGCTTCGACTTCGGTGTCGGCATGGCCATGCCCTTCCTCGCGAAGGACGACACCGACAAGCGCGTCATGATCAACACCATCGGCCCGGTGTGGGATCTCAACGAGACCTGGCTGATCGTGGCGGGAGCATCCCTGTTCGCCGCCTTCCCGTACTGGTACGCGACCCTGTTCGACGGGTTCTACCTGGCGCTGCTGCTGATCCTGCTCGCCCTCATCGCCCGCGGCGTCTCGTTCGAGTACCGCCGGCTGGGCCGGTCGGAGGAGTGGAAGCGCTGGTTCGATTGGATGATCGTCATCGGATCGGCCGTGCCGGCGCTGCTCTGGGGCGTCGCCTTCGCCAACATCATCCAGGGCGTCGCGATCGATGAGACCGGCACCTACGTCGGCACCCTCTTCGACCTGTTGAACCCCTACGGCCTGCTCGGCGGCCTCACCACGCTGCTGCTGTTCTTCACCCACGGCGTGCAGTTCGTGGCCCTGAAGACCGACGGCGAGCTGAAGGAGCGTGCCCACGCCCTGTCGGTGAAGGCCGGCCTGGTGACGATCGTCGTCGCCGCCGCGTTCCTCGTCTGGACGGTCGTGCAGCACCTCGGCGCCGCGCACCTGGCGGTCATCGTCGGCCTGGCGGCCGCCGCGGCCGTGGCCCTGATCGGCTCGTGGGTCGCCAACCGGGCCCGCCGCGAGGGCTGGGCCTTCGGGCTCACCGCCGCGACCGTCGTCTTCGCGGTGCTCACGATCCTCGCGGCGCTGTACCCGAACGTCATGCCCTCGACGATCGACCCGGCCTACAGCCTGACGATCCAGAACGCCTCGAGCTCGCAGTACACCCTCGAGGTGATGACCTGGGTCGCCCTCGCGATGCTGCCGCTCGTGCTGGCCTACCAGGCCTTCACGTACTGGGTGTTCCGCAAGCGCGTCACCCGCACGGCGATCCCCGTCGCCGCGCACTGAGGGTCGGCGCCCTGAAACCGCTCGACCCCCGACTGCTGCGCATCGCGTCGGCCGCCCGCGTCCTGCTGGCGGCCGGCGCGGTCGTCGCCGTCGGACACACCGCGAGCATCATCGCGTTCTGCTGGTTCGCGGCGCAGACCATCGCCGCGGTCGTCGACGGGGTGCCGGTCGAGCGGCTCGGCGCGCTGGTCATCGCGACGGCCCTGAGCGTCCTGACGCGCGCTCTCACCCAGGCGGCGCTGGATGCCCTCGCCGTCCGCGGCGCCGCCCGCGTCAAGAGCCAGCTGCGCGCGCGGGCCATCGCCGCCCTCGATGCCGGAGGCTCCGAGCTGCTCGGCGCGACCTCCTCGGCGCGGGTCGCGACGCTGCTCGGCCAGGGGCTCGACGCGCTCGACGGATACCTCGGCCGCTACCTGCCGCAGCTGATCCTCACCGCGGTGGCGACGCCGCTCATCGTGGCGGCGCTGCTGCTCGCCGACCTCACGACCGGCATCACGGTGATCCTGACCCTGCCGATCATCCCCGTCTTCATGGTGCTGATCGGGCTGAGCACCCGGGCCGTGCAGCAGAAGCAGTGGCGGCAGCTCGGCGCGCTCGCTCAAGGCTTCCTCGAGGTGGTGCAGGGGCTGTCAACGCTCATGGTGTTCGGCCGGCAGCACCGCCAGGCCGACCGCATCGCCCAGGTGACGGACGACTACCGCCGCCGCACGATGGCGGTGCTGCGGCTGTCGTTCCTCAGCGGCTTCGCGCTCGAGCTCGCGGCGAGCCTCTCGGTGGCGCTCGTGGCCGTCTCGATCGGCATCCGGCTCATCGACGGCTCGCTGCTGCTCGGGCTCGGGCTCTTCGTGCTCATCCTCGTGCCCGAGGCCTACCTGCCGCTGCGCCAGGTCGGCGCCCAGTTCCACGCGGCGAGCGAGGGCCTCGCGGCGGCGGAGGATGTGCTGGAGCTGCTCGAGCGGGAGCCCGCATCCGCGCCCCCGGCGTCGCTGGGAGCGTCGATCGGTCCGGAATCGCGGGCGGTCGTGGATCCGACCGCAATACGGGACCGATCTGCGGGTTCCGAGGCAGACCGCACGGTGTCGGCGGCGGATGCGGGGCGCACTCCGCCCGCCCTCGAGCTGCGCGACCTCGCGGTGCGGCGCGGCGACCGCGTCGTCGTCGACGGGCTCTCGGGCGCCTGGATGCCCGGCACGGTGCTCGCCGTGACCGGCCCGAGCGGTGCCGGCAAGAGCTCGCTGCTCGGCGCCGTGCTCGGCCTCGTCGCCCACGAGGGGGAGGTGCTGCTCGACGGCGCCGCCCTGCACCCGGCGGACCGCCTCGGCCGCATCGCCTGGGCCGGGCAGCGCCCCGACCTGACCGGCGGCCCGCTGGACGGGGTGGTCGCGCTCGGCGCGCCGACGATCGACCACGCGCAGGTCACGGCTTCCCTCGCCTGGGCGGGCCTCGACGACGTGCCGCGCGGCACGGTGCTCGGGGCGGCCGGCGACGGACTCTCGGGCGGCCAGGCCCAGCGGGTCGCCCTGGCGCGCGCGCACTACCGTGCCCAGCAGCGTGACTGCCGCGTCGTGCTGCTCGACGAGCCGACCTCCGCCCTCGACGCCGAGAGCGAGCGGCACGTCATCGACGGGTTCCGCGCGCTCGCCGACGAGGGGCGCCTCGTGGTCGTCGTGACCCACCGGAGGGCCGTGATGGCCGCCGCCGACGAGCGGCTGGTCCTGGAGGCCGTCGCGCCCGCCGCCCCCGCCGTGCCCGCCGCGGCCGATCCCGACGCCCTCGAGGGGGCGGGCCGATGACCGCCGACCGCCGCGCCGTGCTGCGTGCCTCCGTGCCGCCGCCGCGCGCCTTCCTGCCCGCGCTCGGTCTCGGCGTGCTCGCGAGCGGCTCGGCCGTCGCGCTGCTCGCCACGAGCGCCTGGCTGATCGCCCGCTCGGCCGAGCAGCCGCCCATCCTGTTCCTCGGCTTCGCGATCGTCGGCGTGCGCGCCTTCGCGCTCGGCCGCGCCGTCTTCCGCTACCTCGAGCGCCTGGTCGCGCACGACGCGGCGTTCCGCGCGCTCGCCGGCCTGCGGGTGAGCGTGTTCCGCCGCCTCCTGCCGGTCGCACCCGACGGTCTCCGCGGCGTGCGGCGCGGCGACCTGCTGTCGACCCTGGTGCGCGACGTCGACGCCCTGCAAGACTTCCCGCTGCGCGTGCTGCAGCCCCTCGTCACCGCGCTCACCGTCGCCGGGCTCGCCGTCGTCGGAGTGTGGTGGGTCGACGCGGGCGCCGGCCTCGCCCTGCTCGGGGGCCTCCTGGTGACGGCCGCGCTCGCCGCCCTGCTGCTGCGCCTCGTCAGCCGCGGTGCCGATGAGCGCATCGCGCCGCTCCGGGCGGCCCTCACGGATGCGGTGCTCGAGCACGTCTCCCGCTGGGAGACCCTGCGCGCCTACGGGGCTGATGCGGCCCAGCGCGCCCGCGTGCTCGAGCTCGACGCGCAGCTGCGGCGGGCCGAATCGCGGCAGTCGCTCGCGGCGGGCGGCGTCGCCGCGCTGTTCACCCTCGGGGCCGGCGCGACCCTCCTCGCGACGCTGCTGATCACGGCGCCCTCACTCACGGCCGGCGCGATCACCGGCCCGCAGCTGGTGATGCTCGTGCTCGTGCCGCTCGCCGTTCTCGAGGTGGTCGCGGCCCTGCCCGGGGCGCTCTCAGCGTGGTGGCGGGTGCGGGCGAGCGCGGAGCGCATCACCGCGGTCGTCCCGGCCGCGGCGCCCGCCGAGCTGCCCGTGGTGCCGGCGCGGCCTGCCGCGCCGCCGAGCGGGGCCCCGGTCATCCGGCTGCGCGGTGTGTCGGCCCGCTGGCCGGGGGAGGCCGCGCCCGCCCTCCGCGGGCTCGACCTCGACCTGGCACCCGGCGACCGGCTGGTCGTCGAGGGGTCGAGCGGCGCGGGCAAGACCACGCTCGCGCACGTGCTCGTGCGGTTCCTCGACCATGAGGGCACCTACACGATCGGGGGCGTCGACGTGCGCGACCTCGATCCCGACGCGGTGCGCAGGCTCGTGGTGCTCTGCGAGCAGAGCCCGCACCTGTTCGATGAGAGCATCCGGCAGAACCTGCTGTTCGCGCGCGACACCGCGACCGACGACGACCTGCTGGCCGTGCTCGACCGGGTCGGGCTCGGCGACTGGTGCCGGGGGCGCGGCGGGCTCGATGCCCCGGTTGGCGAGCGCGGTCGCCTGGTGAGCGGCGGTGAGGCGCAGCGCATCGCCCTGGCCCGCGGTCTTCTGGCGGAAGCGCCTGTGCTGATCCTCGACGAGCCCACGGCGAACGTCGACCCCGACCGGGCCGAGAGCCTGCTGGCCGAGCTCCTCGGCGCGGCGGCAGGTGCCGACCGCGCCGTGCTCGTCATCTCGCACACGCCCGTGCCCGACGCGCTCGTCACGGAGCGCCACCGGCTGCGCGCCGCGCGCTAGGCTTGCACCGCCACCGCATCCGACGTTTCGATTCCTCGAGGAAGAGGCTCACGCTCATGGTGCGCACCACCGGCCCTGCTCCCACGTTCATGACGAGCGACGACGGGGTTCCTGTCTACCGACCCGGTCTCGATGAAGATCCGGATGCTCCGCGCGCGATGCGCCTCGAGCGCGACTCGCTCGGCGAGATGCCGATCCCGGCCGACGCCTACTGGGGCATCCACACGGCGCGTGCCCTCGAGAACTTCCCCATCACACGCCGGGCGCTGTCGAACCACCCGAACCTGGTGATCGCGCTCGCGATGGTCAAGCAGGCCGCGGCGCGCGCGAACAAGGAGATCGGGGTGATCCGCCCCCAGCGGGCCGACCTCATCGACCAGGTGTGCCAAGAGATCATCGACGGCCAACTGCACGACCAGTTCGTGCTCGGCGTGCTGCAGGGTGGCGCGGGCACGAGCACCAACATGTGCGCGAACGAGATCATCGCCAATCGCTGCCTCGAGCTCATGGGTCACGAGAAGGGCGACTACGCCAACTTCCATCCCATCGACCACGTCAACCGCAGCCAGTCGACCAACGACGTCTACCCGACCGCCATCAAGCTCGCGATGGTGTTCAGCCTGAAGAGCCTGCTCGACGAGCACCGGCTGCTCATCGACTCGTTCACTGCGAAGGGGCAGGAGTTCTCGCAGATCCTCAAGGTGGGGCGCACCCAGATGCAGGACGCCGTGCCGATGACGCTCGGGCAGGAGTTCCGCGGCTTCGCCACGACGCTGGGGGAGGACCAGGAGCGACTCAGCGAGATCATCCCGTGGCTCAACGAGATCAACATGGGCGCGACCGCGATCGGCACGGGCATCACGGCCGACCCGCGGTACGCCGAGGCGGTTCGACGCCACCTCAGCGAAGTCTCGGGCTACCCCATGGTCACCTCGCCCGACCTCATCGAGGCGACGAGCGACACCGGCATCTTCATGACGGTATCCGGCACCCTCAAGCGCGCCGCCGTCAAGCTCTCGAAGATCTGCAACGACCTGCGCCTGCTCTCCAGCGGCCCGCAGGCCGGCTTCGGCGAGATCAACCTGCCGCCCCGCCAGGCGGGCAGCTCGATCATGCCGGGCAAGGTCAACCCGGTGATCCCCGAGGTGGTGAACCAGGTCGCGTTCTCGATCATCGGTGCCGACGCCACGGTCACCGCCGCGGTCGAGGGCGGCCAGCTGCAGCTCAACGCCTTCGAGCCGGTCATCGCGACGAGCATCATGCAGTCGCTGGCGTGGATGACCAACGCCTGCCGCACGCTGCGCCTCAACTGCGTCGACGGCATCACCGCGAACGTCGACCGGCTCAACGAGATGGTCGAGACGAGCGTCGGCGTGGTCACCGCGCTGACCCCGTACATCGGCTACCAGGAGTCGGCGGCCCTCGCCTACGAGGCTCTCGCCTCCAAGGTGCCGATCCGCCAGCTGGTGATCGAGCGCGGCCTCATGACCGAGGAGCAGATCGCGAAGGTGCTGTCGCCCGAGCGGCTCAGCGGCGTCGTGCCCGCGACGGGGGCGATCCCGCTGCCGATGGTGGCGCCCGAGAACTAGGCGCGCTCGCGCGCGGCGCGCGTGCCCGCCGCCCGGGGCACGGCCCCGGCGGGCGGCGCCGCGCGCCACAGGTGCAGGGTCGCGTACGAGCGCCAGGGCGCCCAGCGGGTGCCGAGCGCCGCGGCCGCGGCGGGCGTCGTCGCGGCGCCGCGCGCCCGCAGGGTGCGCAGCAGCACGAGATCGGTCGCGAGCAGCAGATCGGGTGACCCCAGCACCCGAAGCGCGACGTAGTCGGCGGTCCACGGGCCGATGCCGGGCATCCGGAGCAGGCTCGCCCGCAGCTCGGCCGTGGTCATGCCGACGTCGAGCACCAGCTCGCCCGCGGCGAGCGCCTCGGCCATCGCGACCACGGTGCGCACCCGCGCGGCCGGCCCGCGCAGCAGCCGCGCCCCGTGCTCGGCGATGGCGGCCGCGGAGGGGAACGGCAGCAGCGGGTCGTCGTCCGACGGCTCCTGGCTGTGCTCGGCGGCGTGCTCGGCGGCGTGCTCGGCGGACGGGTCGGCGGGCGGCTCGGCCGCGAGCTCGGCGGCGAGGCGGCCGAGCACCGTCCGCGCGGCGGGCAGCGAGATCTGCTGTCCGACGATGGTGCGCAGCAGCGTCTCCGCCGGGTCGACGGCGCCGGGGATGCGGATGCCGGGCACGGCCGCGACGAGCGGCCCCAGCAGCGCATCCGCTCCGAGCGCGGCGTCGATGGCCTCCGCGTCGGCGTCGAGGTCGAACCAGCGCCGAACCCGGGCGGTGAGCGGCGCGACATCGGCGAGGGCGGCGAGCGACGCCGTCACGCGGACACCCGCGCGCTCCTCGTCGAGCTCGACCCGCACGCGTCCGGGGCCGCCCGGCAGCATCATCCACCGCTCTGCCCCGCGGGGCGCGCCCGTGGGGGAGCGCAGCATCCGCTCGACCCCGGGAACGGCGTGGTCGGCGATGTACCGCAGCACGCCGGCACCGTCGAACGGGGCGCGGGCGGCGAGGCGGAGCGTGAGGGGCGTGCGCGGGCCGCCCGCGCGGGAGCCCGGGTCGATCGCGTCGCGCCCGCGTCGCGCCCGCTGCCGCAGCTCGAGCGGGGTGAGCCGGTAGATCTCCCGCACGGTGTCGTTGAACTGGCGGATGCTCGCGAAGCCCGCCGCGTGCGCCACCTGGGCGACGGGCAGGTCGGTCGCGGCGAGCAGGGTGCGGGCGGCCTCCGCGCGATGCGCGCGAGCGAGCGCGAGCGGCCCGGCACCGAGCTCCTCGCCGAGCACGCGCGTCAGGTGCCGGGTGCTGTAGCCGAGGCGCTGCGCGAGGCCCGGCACCCCCTCGCGCTCCACGACGCCGTCGACGATGAGGCGCATCGCCCGGCCGGCGAGGTCGTCGCGCAGGTTCCAGTCGGGGTTCCCGGGCACGGCATCCGGCTGGCACCGCTTGCAGGCGCGCAGGCCCGCCTCGTGCGCGGCCGCGGCCGTCGGGTAGAAGCGCACATTGTGCGGCCGCGGCGTCGCGGCCGGGCAACTGGGCCGGCAGTAGATGCCGGTGGAGTGCACGCCGGCGATGAACTGGCCGTCGAAGCGCGCGTCGCGCGCGGCGAGCGCCCGGTAGCAGCGGTCGTGGTCAAGAGCGGGCACCCCTCCAGCGTCGCAGGCGCCGGATGCTCGCACCAGCGGTTTTCGGACATCGCGGCACCCCTGCCCCCGCGACGGCCGCGCCACTACAGTTTCCCCATGACCGGCCCCGACGCGTCCCCCCACCCGCACGCCACTCCCGACTACAGCGCGACGGCCTCCGGCCTCGTCAGCGCGGCCCCGCCCGCCGCGGCACCCGACGATGTGCGGCTCGAGACCGCGCACCTGGTGCAGCCCGGCCTCGCCACCGTCCGTCGCCGTTCGAACGCGGGGCTCGTGGTCGCCGCGATCATCGGCTTCATCGGCCTCGCGCTCGTCATGCTGTTCGTGCTGGCCTACCTCTTCGTGGGGCTCGGGCCCGGGGGCGTCGTCATCGGCGGCCTGATGGCGCTCGTGCCGCTCGGCATCGTGTTCTGGGGCATCCGCTGGATCGACCGCTGGGAGCCGGAGCCGCGCGGGGCGCTCGTCTTCGCGTTCCTCTGGGGCGCCGGGGTCAGCGTGCTCATCGCGCTCATCGTCGATGCCGAGATCCAGAGCGTCATCGCCGCGGCGGGCCTCGGCGAGTTCGGGGCCGAGTTCTTCGGGGCTGCGATCCAGGCGCCGATCGTCGAGGAGCTCGGCAAGGGCCTCGGCGTGCTGCTGCTGTTCTTCGCCGTGCGACGGCACTTCGACGGGCCTGTCGACGGCATCGTGTACAGCGCCTGGGTCGCGGGCGGGTTCGCGTTCACCGAGAACATCCTCTACTTCGGCAGCGAGCTGGTCGCGGGGGGCGCCCCGGTCGAGGTGTTCTTCATCCGCGGCATCATGTCGCCGTTCGCCCACGTGATGTTCACGGCCTTCATCGGGGCGGCGATCGGCTACGCGGCCCAGCGTCCCGGCTGGTTCCGGGGTGTCGTGGCCTTCGCCCTGGGCAGCATCCCCGCGATCCTGCTGCACGCGTTCTGGAACGGCGCGCTGTTCTTCGTCAGCGACTTCTACGGCTACTACCTGCTGGTGCAGGTGCCGATGTTCGTCGTCGCCGTCTGGCTCGTCAGCCTGCTGCGGCAGCAGGAGCGGCGGGTGACGTTCGAGCGGCTCACCGAGTACGCGACGGTCGGCTGGTTCCACCCCGACGAGGTCGCGATGCTGTCGAGCCCGGCCGGTCGCCGCACCGCCATGTCGTGGGCGCGCTCGCACGGCCTCGGCCCGGCGATGAAGGCGTTCATCCGCGATGCGACCCGCCTCGCCTACGCGCGGCAGCGCATCGTCGGCGACCGCGACATGATCGGGGCACAGGCCGACGAGGCCGAGCTGCTCGCGCGGGTCGCCGCGTCACGGCACGCCCTGCACGGCGCCACCGTCTGAGCGGTGCGTCGTCCGGTCGCCGGATGCCCGCTCGCCGGCCGCCTGCTCGCCGTCAGGGCAGGACCGCGGTCAGGGCAGGAAGGACGTGATTGCGCTGAGGATCCACACCAGCGCGAAGCCGACGAGGAAGACGATCCCGAGCACGGAGACGCCGCGCCGCAGCCGCTGGCCCTGCGGGGCCACGATGTTGGCGCTGAACGCGCCGATGCGCTCGTCCACGTAGCGGTCGGTCTGCGAGAGCGTCTTCGCGCCGACTGTCGACACGATGCGCAGCAGCCGCTGATAGGTGGCGGCATCAGCGAGCGGGAACGGACGGGCGCTGTAGACGAGCATCCACTGATCGATGATCTCGACGTCGAACGGCGACGCCTCGTCGATGAGGAGGGCCATGAGGTCAGGCGTGAAGACGTAGAGCGCATCGCGCTCGTACTCCTTCGGGCAGTAGAGCCGGAAGTACCGGTCGAAGTCGCCCTCGAGCGACAGCACCTGGTCGTTCGAGAACACGGCCGGCAGGTTGGTGGACCCGAGCAGGCCGTTGTTGGCGCGCGAGTCGAGCAGCATGTGCGGCAGGGCCCGGTCGAGCTGCAGGGCGAGGAAGCCCCAGTGGTGGGTGGTGCGGTTCTTGCCGCTACCGGTCGTGTACCGGTAGTTCCCGAAGTCGAGGTAGCGCCCATCGGCGGTGCGCAGATGGTCGGTGACCTGCCGGCTCGTGCCGATGCCGAAGATCAGTCCGGGGTAGCTGGGGGGCGGGCTGAGCGACTCGTAGCGGAGGCCGTTCGCGGCGGCGAACCGCGCCATGCGCAGACGCTTCTCCCAGTCGAAGCGCCGTGTCCGCCAGGCCATGACGCCGATGCTGATACCGATCGCGATCAGGATGAGCGGGAAGATCAGGATGACCGCGTCGACCGGGTCGAGCGCACCGCTCAGCAGCGCGCCGAGCGCAAGCACCGCCGGCGCGAGCACGGAGAAGCCCAGGACGAGCACCATGACGCCGCCGAGCACGAGCCCGAGGATCCGGCTGACCTGCTCGGCGGTGGCGCTCGGCCGTGCCGCCAGCGTCGCGCGGCGGAACTCGGCCACCTCCGTCGCGGTGACGGGCGCGAACAGCGGCGTGTAGTCGATCGTGCGGTCCACAGCGTCATGCTGGCATGCCGCGCGACGCGAGGGGGAGCCCGGGGCCGAAAATGACTCGCCGCCCAGTGGCGGGGCGATGCCTCCTGCGCTCCTGGGCGGCGAGCTGTTCTTCCTCCAGTGTGCGCCGCCCGGGCCGCGATCGTCAATGGTCGATTCGGGCGGCCCGGATGCTCCCGCCCGCCGACCCGCGGCGCGCCGTTGCTACTCTGACGGTCGAGGAGCGGCCCGTCCCGGGACCGCACGAACGGTCGACCCGGAGGCGCACGGCATGGCGAGCTGCACGACGTGCCGGAGCCCGCTGCGCGAGCGCGCCCGGTTCTGCACCCGCTGCGGGTCGGCCGTCGTCGCCCCGCCGCCGGTGGAGGCACCGGAGGCGCGCGACGAGGTTCCCGCCCGCATCCCGGTGACGCCGCCGATCACGGAGCCGCAGCGCAGCGCCGCCGCCCTCGGAGCACTGATCGCGGGCATCGCCCCCATTCTCATCTCCGTCATCGGCAACCTCGTCGCGGCCGAGCTCGCGCGCCGCGCCCTGGGCGACGGCGTCCCAGCCGACAGGGCCTGGGGCCCCGTGCTCGTCGCGATCGCCGCCGTGTTCGTGCTGACCGCCGGCGCGCTGACGGTGTGCGGCATCCTCGGCGTTCGCGCCCTGCGCGAGACGGCGTCGGGCGCCGTGCGCGGCCGGCCCCTCGCGATCGCGGGGCTCGCCGCCGGAGCCGTGAATCTCGTGCTCTGGGTCGTCGGGCTCGTCGTGACCGTCGGCAGCCTCGGCGCCGTCGTCGCCTGACCCGCGCCACGCCCCCGACCCGCACAGCAGCGGCCGGTCCGCGCCCGACCACCTCCAGGTTCTGCGCAGTCTACTCCCAGGCATCTGCCAGCCCCGGCCGCATCCACCGGCGGGCGTCGGAGGGAAGTGATGAGTGAAGGCACTTCCGCCTGACGCCCCGACAGGGGAACGCCCTCTCGGGGGCCCTACCAAGGAGGAACCATGCGCAACCGTATTCTCGCGGGCCTGGGCGTCGCCGCCCTCGCCACGGTCGGTGTCGCCGCCCCGGCGACCGCCCTCAGCAGCACCACCGCCGACATCTGGGTCGTGCACGCGGTGCCCGGCGTCGAGGTGGACGTCTACATCAACGGCGACCTGGCGATCGCGGGCTTCGACCCGACCACGGTCACCCCGCTGGTCGACGTCGCGCCCGGCAACTACGTCGTCGACATCGTTCCGGCCGCGTCGCCGGCCGCGGAGACCATCACCCCCGGCTCGGGCCTCTTCGGCACCGGCGCGGGCGGCGCGGACATCGCGGCGAACACCTCGTACACCCTCGTCGCGCACCCCGACGCTGACGGCGACTTCGTGCTCACGCCGTTCGTGAACGACCTCACTGAGGCCGGCGAGGGCAACGCGAGCGTGACCGTCCGTCACACCGCCGAGGCTCCCGCGGTCAACGTCGTGGCGCTGCCCAGCACCGAGCTCTTCAGCGGCGTGGTGAACGGCACCGGCGGCACGGTCACCGTTCCCGCCGGCACCTACGACATCCAGGTCCAGGTTGCGGGCTCCGACCCGCTCGTCGTCGCCATCGACGCGGCCGACACCGTGCTCGAGGAGGGCGTGCACTACTTCCTGCACGCCTACGGCCCGGTCGACGGCGCGTACTCGATCATCCCCTTCACCATCGGTGAGGCGGCTGGCGGCATCCCCGCCGGCTCGGCGGGCCTCGTGGCCGACAACGCCGTGCCGGTCAACGGTGCGGCCATCGCCGGCGCCGCCGCGCTGCTCGCGCTGCTGGTCGCCGCGGGTGTCGTGGTCACGCGTCGTCGCGTCGCGGCTGAGCGCTGATCCGTTCCGAGTGAAGCGAGAGATCATGCGCACCAGGCTGGCGGCGACCACGCTGCTGACCGTCGCCGGCCTGGTGCTGATCTCGGGGTGCTCCGCTCCTTCCCTCACAGAGGGGAAGGAGCGGGGCGCTCCCGCGTATGACCCGTTCCGTGCGGCCCGCGTCGAGGCGACGCTGCCGAGCCTCGACCTCCTGCAGGTCGTCAAGTCGCCGCCGACCCGCGTGACGGTTCCCGATCTGGGCATCGACATGCCGGTCGAGCCGCACGGTCGGGACGCGGACGGCCAGATGAGCCTGCCGGAGAGCCCGTTCGACGCCGGCTGGTACGAGTTCGGGTCGGCTCCCAACAGCGGAACCGGCAACACGATCATCGCCGCGCACGTCGATGACCGGGTCGAGGGGGTCGGCCCGTTCGCGCAGCTCCGTGGTGCGCAGCCGGGTACCCGGGTGCAGGTCACGGACGCGGAGGGCACGCGGCACACGTACGAAATCGTTTCGGTCGAGAAGCTCGACAAGGGGGAGGTGCCGTGGGGGCGGTACTTCCAGACCTTCGGGCCCGAGAAGCTCATCCTCGTGACCTGCGGGGGCGACTTCATCGAGGAGATCCGCAACTACACCGACAACTACATCGTGACGGCCGAGAAGGTCTCGTGACAGCATCACCGGCTACGCTTGCGCCGACGGACGCCCGGAGCGTCCGTCGGCCGGCGAGTCGAGGGGAGGCAGCAGCGATGCCCACGAGCCTCGACGACGCCACCGACCTGGCGCGCCGCTTCGCCGAGGGCGACGAGCGCGCCCTCGCTGAGATCTACGGTCAGTGGTCATCTCTGGTCTATTCGCTGGCACTGCGCTCGCTCGGCGACGCCACCGACGCCGAGGACGTCACGCAGAAGGTATTCGTCGCCGCTTGGCGGGGGAGGGAGCGCTTCGACCCCGCACGAGCCTCGCTCTCGGCCTGGCTCGTCGGGATCACCCGCAACACCGTGGCGGACACCCACCAGGCCCGGGCCCGCGAGCGCGCCATCACCGAGCAGATGGCCGCACTGACCGGCGAGGATGTCGCCCCCGCCCCCGAGACCGATCTCGCCGACCGGCTCCTGATCGCCGACGAGATGGCCCGGCTCGAGCCGCTCGCCCGTCGCGTGGTCGAGCTGGCCTTCTTCGATGACCTGACCCACCTGCAGATCGCCGACCGTCTCGGCATCCCCGTGGGCACCGTGAAGTCCCACATCCGCCGCAGCCTGACCAAACTGAGAGGACGACTGGAGGTGAGCCGTGGAACAGTCGACTGAGCACATCGACGCGGATGCCCTTGCCCTCGTCGCCCTCGGCGAGCCCTCCGACGACGCGGCCGTGCGGGCGCACCTCGACCGGTGCGAGCTGTGCCGCGCCGAGCTCGAGGCTCTCCGCTCGACGATCACCGTCGCGCGCTCGACCATGGGCGAGGTCGCCCTGATCGAGCCGCCCGCGCGGGTCTGGCAGGCGGTGCGCGGCGAGCTGGGGCTCGACCCGGCTCTCCAGCCGCCGAGCCGACCGGCCCGGGTGCCATCGGTCGTGAGCGTGTCGAGCGCCCCGCCTCCGGTGGTCGAGCTCATCACGCGGCGCGAGCGGCGTGCGGGCATCCGCCGCATGGTCGCCGTGGTGGCCGCCTCGGCCGCCGCCGCCGCGATCATCACCGGCGGCATCCTCGGCTGGGGCGCCGCCGCTCCGCGCGACGCGGGCCAGGTGCTCGCCGCGACCGCGCTCGATGCGCTCCCCGGTTGGCAGTCCGCCTCTGGTGACGCGACGCTCTCGCAGCGGGCCGACGGGCAGCGCGTGCTGCGCGTCTCGCTCGACGCCGAGGTCGCCGATGGTGTCGTGCGCGAGGTGTGGCTGCTGACGCCCGAGATCGATGGGCTGATCAGTCTCGGCTACCTGACGGCGGGGTCGGGCGAGTTCATCGTTCCCGACTCGGTCGACCTCACCCGCTACTCGGTCGTCGACATCAGTGCCGAGCCCGTCGACGGAGACCCCACGCACTCCGGAGATTCCATCGTGCGCGGGGCCCTCGACGTCTAGGGCGGGTGCCGCCTAGCTAGCGGCGGGAGCCGCGGCGTCGGCCTTGGCGGCCTTCGGCGGCAGCGTGAACAGCGTCGCGACACCGATCGCGATGAGCATCCAGCCGCCGAAGATCAGGAAGGTGACGATCGCGAGACCGGGCAGGAACAGCACGACGACACCGGCGATGATCGAGACCAGACCGGCGACGACGGCGAGCCAGCGGGGCAGGGCCGTGCGACCGGTGAACCCGCCCGCGATCGAGGCGATGCCGTCGAAGATCCAGCCGAACGCGATCACGTAGGCGAGCACGACGAGCGAGCCGGCCAGGTTGTTGAGGGCGACGATGCCCGCGACGATGATCAGCGCGCCGAGGATGCCGACGAGCCAGCGCACGCCGGCCGTCAGCGAATCGGCCGTGAAGGCGATGACCAGGCGGAAGATGCCGCTCACCACGAGGTAGGCGCCGAACAGCAGCGCCACGGTGAAGAGGGTCGCGCCCGGCCACACGAGGGCGGCGACGCCGAGGGCGATCGCCGAGAGGGCGGAGGCGATGACGAAGCCCCGTTCGAGCACAACAGGGGAGGGGGCGGCGGACGTGGCAGCCATGGAGGTCCTGCTTTCGGGATGGTGGTCGGGGCGCGGACGCGCCCCGTGGGGCTCAGCCTAGACGCGGGAGGGCTCCGGGCCCAGGGCGAAACGGCGCCCCGCGATCTCGAGGGGGCGGATGCGCACCCAGCGGTACTTGAGCGTCGGGATCCACGGCTCGAGGCCGAGCAGCTCGGCGGCATCCATCTCGCTCTGCCGCTCCACCCGCTCGGCGGAGCCCTTCAGGACGACGCTCCAGGCCTCGTGCTCGTCATGCCCGTCGATCTCGAGCGCGATGCGGTCGTTGATCGCGAGCTCGAGCAGCTTCGTGCCGGGCGCGGTGCGGAAGTACACGGTGCGGGAGCCCTCATCGACGGCGTAGTTGATGGGGAAGATGTCGACCAGCCCGGCGGCGCTCACCGCGATGCGCCCGAGGTCGTTCGACCGGAGGAGCGCCCAGCACTGGTCGTTCGTCAGCTCGGTGATTCCCCCGAATCCCATGACCATGGCAGCGCTCCTCTCGGTCGATCCATTCCAGCGCCCGAGCGTCGCCCGCGAGTAGGGCCGAAGGTCCCGAAACCCTCCCGCCAGCCCCGCGCTGCTGAATAGGCTGGCGGCATGGAGCTCGCCCCGATCGCCGCCCGTCTCGTCGCGTACCACGAGAACGGGGGCCCCGAGGTGCTCCGGATCGAGCAGGCCGAGATCGCGCCTCCCGGGCCGGGGGAGGTGCGCGTGCGCGTCGCCGCCTGCGGTCTCAACCCGGTCGACGCCAAACTGCGCTCCGGTCGGTCGCGCATCGTGCTTCCCCTTCCCGTGCGGGTCGGCCGCGAGTTCTCGGGCTGGGTCGAGGCGCTCGGCCCCGGGGTCGACGGGCTCGCGCTCGGCCACCGCGTCTTCGGCTCGATCGCCCAGGGCTGCGCCGCCGAGCACCTGGTCGCCCCGCACAATGCGCTGACCCGGGTGCCCGAAGGGCTCGGCCTCGAGCAGGCCGCCGGCCTGTCGCTGGCGGGCCAGACCGCCTGGGACGCCCTCGCCTCGCAACCGTTGCATCCCGGCGACACGATCGTCGTCAGCGCCGCGGCGGGCGGGGTCGGCGGCATCCTCGCGCAGCTCGCCGTCGCCCGGGGCTTTCGGGTGATCGGCACCGCGAGCCCCGCCAACCACGACTGGCTGCGCGCGCGCGGCATCGAGCCCATCGACTACGCCGGCGACCTGGCGGCGGCGCTCGCCGCGGCCGCCCCGGACGGCATCGCCGCCGTCTTCGACCAGGCCGGGCCCGCCACCATCGAGGCGGCCCTCGCGCTCGGCGTGCCGGCCGACCGCATCAATACGATCGCCACCGACGCGAGCGCGTACGGGGTGCGGGCGGTCGGGCGGGGCCCCGTGCATCCGCCGACCCTGGATGCCCTCGCCGCGCTCGTCGCCGACGGCACCATCGACCTGCCGATCGAGGCGCGCTACCCGTTCGACGAGGTGCGTGCCGCCTTCGAGCACCTCGAGCGCGGGCACCTGCGCGGCAAGGTCGTGCTCGTCGTCGCCGAGTGAGCCTCCGGCGTCAGTTCTCGCGGGCGGTGACCGTTCCGGTGACCTCGCAGACCGCGGCGAGGGTGTTGTAGACGGTGCCGAACTTCTGCAGGTTGCGGTGCAGCAGCTCGACCCGGCGCGGCGGCTCGTCGGTCGTGAGCACGAGCTCGTACTCGATGGCGGTGAAGCGCGGCGGCACCTCCTGGCGGTGCATCGTGACCTGCACCTCCGCACTCCGGTAGGCGAACGGCAGGAGCGCGCTCGAGCGCGCCACGTTCTTGAGCAGGCACGCGGCGAACGCGCCCGCGAGCAGCTCGGCCGGTCCGGGATGGCCGGACGGAGCATCCGGTTGCCAGCGGGTGTCGAGGAGGAGGTCATCGCTCGCGGCGAGCAAGACGGCGCTCTCGGCGTCGGCGCGGGCGTGCACGGTGAAGGCGGAGGGGGCGGCGGTCACGAGAGGCTCGATCCGAGGGCGCCGGTCACGTAGGGCACCAGCCAGATCGCCCACACCACGACGGAGAAGCGGTGGAAGCGCCGCTTCTCGTCGTCGCGGTCGCGCACGAGCACGATCACCGCCCACAGCAGGTGCACCGCCATGAGCGCGAGCGCGACGACGCCGCTCACCGCCATGATCTGGTTCAGGATGCTCGACTCGACCCCGTCCGCCCGATTCTGCTCGGCGATCAGGCTCATCAGGTATGTGCCGCTCGCGTCGGCCGCGAGCCCCAGGCCGAAGAACGCGGCGTGCCAGGGCTTCAGCGTGCGCTGCACGCGTTCGGCCCAGACGCCGACGGTGTAGAAGACGAGGGCGAGGGTGATGAGGATGATGGCGGGCAGCAGCATGCGCCCAGTCTGGAGTGTGCGGGCCGCCCCCGCGACGGGTTCGCCGCTATTCAGGACGAAGGTCCTGGCGCACTAGCCTGAGCCGCATGCTCCCCCTGCTGCGGCCCGTGCCCGCGCTCACTCCCTACGCCCTCGTCACGATCGTGCACCTGGTCGCCATCGCCGGCGGCGCGGGCGAGGTCGTCGCGGCGACCAAGCCCCTGCTGATGCCCGCGCTGCTGCTCGGCCTCGTGCTCGGCCTGCCGGTGCGCCGCTCGCGCCTGCTGCTCTGGGGTGGGCTCGCCCTCGTGTTCTCGTGGCTCGGCGACGTGCTGCTGCAGAATCCCGGCGACATCGGGTTCCTGCTCGGCACGGGCGCGTTCGGGCTCGCGCACGTCGCCTACCTCGCGCTGTACCTCGGGCCGCTGCGTACGCGGCGCGTGCCGTGGTGGGGCATCCTGGTCGGCGTCGTCTGGTGGGGCAGCATGCTCGCCGCGCTCGGCCTCTGGCTGGGAGCCCTGTTCGTGCCGGTCGCCCTGTACGGCCTCGTGCTCGGCGCGGCTGCCGTGTGCGCGCTCGCCACGCGCCCGGTCATCGGCGTCGGCGCGGCCGTCTTCCTCGTGAGCGACACGCTTCTCGCGCTCGACCGCTTCCTGCCCGGCTTCTCGGTGCTCGAGGTCGACTTGCCCATCATGCTGACCTACACCCTCGGCCAGGGCCTGATCATCGCGGGCGTCATCGCGGTGGCGCGCCACCGGGCGGGGTACGCGGATGCGGGGGCGCTGGCCCCGACGGCGGCGACGACCTCGACCGCAGCCTGACCCCTGCTAGTATCTGAAGGTTGCCGTCCAACGGCCGCGGATACAGAGAGCTACGGGCATCGGGCCCGCAGCGCCGCGCAACGAGCAGAGAAGGGGGTCCCTCTATGGCACTGGAAGCAGACGTCAAGAAGGCGATCATCGACGAGTACGCAACCCACCCCGGTGACACCGGATCCCCTGAGGTCCAGGTCGCGATGCTGACGCGTCGCATCAAAGACCTCACCGAGCACCTGAAGCAGCACAAGCACGACCACCACTCGCGTCGTGGCCTGCTGCTGCTGGTCGGTCAGCGTCGTCGTCTGCTGGGCTACCTGGCCGACGTCGACATCGAGCGCTACCGCTCGCTGATCGAGCGCCTGGGTCTGCGTCGCTAGTTCCACCTAGCGCAGCGTCGATCGACACCGCGAACTTCTTCTGCGACGGCCGCCTCCCGAGAGATCGGGGGCGGCCGTCGTGGTTTCCGCGGTCTGTGCAGGCGGTGACGGATGCCCGCCGCGGCTCTGAGCGTCCGCTCAGCCGTCGCGCCGCGCATCGTGGCACCCTGAACCCATGCCCGCCCGCGCCGTCGCTGCCGCGTTGCGCCTCGTCGCGCTCGTCGTCGCCGCGGGTTCGGGCGCCGCGGCGCTCGCCGGCTGCGCGAGCCCGGCGGCCGATGGGCCCGCGCTCGCCGCGGTGCGCGCCGAGCGCGAGGTGGCCGCGATGGGCGCCCACGAGGCGGCGCTCGAGCGGGCCGCCGTCTTCCTGCGCGACAAGTGGGGCCCGGTCTCGCTCCCGGACGAGCCGGTCGTGCGCTGGGTGACGGCCGCCGAGTGGGGGCCGTCGATGGCGCGCTGCCTCAGCGACTCCGGGTTCGCGGGCGTGCGGCCCGCCGACGACGGCGAGCGCCTCGACTACAGCGGGGCACGGGTGCAGAGCACGCGCGAGTTCTTCGAGATCGACGTTGCCAGCTGGGTTTGCCAGGCCCGCTACCCGGTGCTCACCTGGTTCGAGGAGGACGTGCGCGCCATCGAGGCGCCGTGGGCCTACGGGTACGTCACCTCCTCGCTCGTGCCCTGCCTGCTCAGCCACGGCTACGAGGTACCGGCGACGCCCGCCGAGCAGGAGTTCACCGCGGCCTGGCGCACCGACGCGGCGTACGACCCGTATGCGCTCATCGGTGGCGGGGCGGGCGATCGCGCCCGGGCCGCGGCCCGCTGCCCCGCGCCCGAGACGGTGCTGGAGGGTGCGGGGTGAGCGCCGCATCCGGCCCGCGCACCGCCGCCCTCGCCGTGATCGTGGGATGCGCGCTCACCGCCTGCGCCGCGCCCGACGGCGGCGACCTCGGGCTGGAGGCGGTCGCGCAGGAGCGCGCCGACCGCGCCGAGGCCCGCGTCGACGAGCTGCTCGCCGGCTTCGCCGACTACCTCACCGACCGCTGGCCCGGGGTGCCGCTGCCCGAGACGACGATCGAGGCGTGGCTCGAGCCCGGCTACTGGACGACCGCCTTCGAGCGCTGCGCCACCGAGGCGTCGGGCTTGCAGGTGCGCGTCAGCCTCGAGGCCGGGGTCATCGCTGATCCGCCGCCGAGCACCATGGGGCAGCGCCGCGACCTCGACCTGGCCATCTACCTCTGCCAGGGATCCCTGCCGCCGCCGGGGTTCGCCGTCGTCGAGCCGGGCCCGGTCGAGATCGCCTGGGTGACCGAGTACGCGCGCGAGACGCTGCCCGCGTGCCTGCGGCGCGAGGGTGTGCTCGTGCGACCGCTCCCCTCCGACCCGTTCGCGATCCTCTCGGGCGGCTCGACGCCGAGCTGGGACCCGTACGCCGCCGTGCGCGGGGACGCCCCGACCCTGCAGCGGCTGCAGGCCGTGTGCCCGCATCCGGCCGTGCTGCTGGCGGCGCTGTCGCCGGTGGGCGTCGAGGCATCCGGGGTGCCGACCGACTGGCCGGCGCCGCGGAGGGAAACGTCGGGGGAGGGCGCGCCGTGAGGGCCGCACGACCGCTGCTCGCCGGCGGGCTGATCGGCGCGACCCTCGCGACCCTCGTGCTCGTCGGCTGCGCCACGCCGCCCGCGGCTCCGACCCTCGACGCGGTGCAGGAGGAGCGCTCCCTCACGATGACCGCCGCCTGGGTGCGGGCCGCCGCGGCGACCGAGGAGTACATCGCCCGCGACTGGCCCGAGGCCGAGTACCCGCCGCTGCGGTTCGAGCGCTGGGTCGACGAGGAGACCGTCATCGACGCGACCCTCGCCTGCATGGAGGGGATCCTCGGCCGCCCGCCCGGCACGGTGTCGCCGAACGGCATCGTCGCGCTCGCGCCCCGGCCGGAGGGGGAGCCGACCTGGCAGCTGCCGGTCGCGCAGCTGCGCTGCCAGGTCGCGTTCATCCCCTGGACGGGCCTCTACCCCTTCGGCGGTCCCGTCGAGCAGGAGTGGGTGCGGCACCAGATCACGGTCGCCCTCCCGGCCTGCGTGCGGCGCTGGGGGGCCGATCTCGTCATCGCCGACGTCGACCGCGCCATCGACGCGTCGATCTTCCCGACCTCGAGCGGGCGCGAGGTGATCGCCAACCAGAGCGTCTGGCTCGCGGTCGAGCTGCGGGGGGCGGATGCGGCGACCGAGGCCCGCATCCGGGCGCAGTGCCCCGACCCGGGGCGCACGCTCGCGCAGCTCGGCCCCGCGGAGATCCGCTCGATCGATGTCGGTCCGACCGGCTCGGGAGGCTCGCCGTGACGCCGGCGGCCGCCTGCGCGCCGGTTGCCCTGCTGGTGGCCGTCATCGCCGGATGCGCGCCCGCCGCGCCCGCCGCCCCCACCCTCGACGACGCCGTGGCCGAGCGCCGCGCCGCTCTGGAGGCCGCGGAGCGCGAGCGCTTCGACGCCTTCGTGACGTCGTCCTCCGCCCGCATCGCCGAGCTCGGGGTGCCCGTGCCCGACTTCCAGGGAGTCGTGGCCCGCGAGGTCTGGCCCGATGCGGTCGCGGCGTGCATCGACGAGGCTGATCCGCGCATCCGCGCCGATCGCCTCGACGACCGCCTCACCGTCTCGTACTTCGGGATGGTCGGCGAGGACTTCGATCGGTCGCGCTGGGCGATCGAGAGCTGCACCGCGCAGTTCGGCATCGCCGAGCCCGGGGCCGCGCGCGATGCCCGCCCTCCGAGACCCTATTGACGGCGCGCGAGGCCCCGTGAGTGCCGAGGAACAGGAGCCGGGACTCACGGTGCGCGCGAGCACCGGACGGTGGGTGCCGCGACTGGTCGTCTCCGGGGTTCTCGTCGTCGCGGGGGCGGGGGCCCTGCTGGGGGAGATCGTGCCGGAGGGCATCCCGCGCCTCATCGTCAGCCTGCTGATGCTCGCCGCCTTCGGGCTGGGGGCGGCCAGCGTCGCCGTCATCACCGTGCGCTGGCGCACCTCGGTGCGCTGGGATGGCCGGGCGATCGTGGTGCGCGATCCGCTCGGCGCCCGGGTGGTGCCCCACAGCGAGCGGCTGTCCCTGGGCCGCGCGCTCGACTCGGAGCTGACGCCGGTCTACTGGCTGCTCGACGACGGGCGGCGGGCGGTGCCGATCAGCCCCGACCTCGACCCGGTGCGGCTCGAGGCCTTCGGCTACGCGCTCGGCCTGCCGGTCGTCGACATCGACGACGCGCCGGGTTTCCGGCGTCTCTAGGTCGCGACACGCCGGGCTGATACCCTGAGAACGGCACGTTTCCGCGTGCCGCTCAAATGAATACCGCACGGAGCAGGCCGGCTCGAAGCTGGTCACCGGTGGTGATCTCCCG
>VFQU01000190.1_pt1 | contig 67466 bp, 70 predicted proteins | sample 3512311 | NCBI WGS metagenome assembly VFQU01 (sample SAMN10412377, study PRJNA504923) | tailings metagenome | isolation source: Relicate 3 Philex TSF3 active mining site | place: Philippines: Tuba, Benguet | collected 2017-08-29 | reverse complement strand
TCGTGGCGCACTTCCACTACGTGCTGTCGATGGGCGCGGTGTTCTCGATGTTCGCAGGGTTCTACTACTGGTTCCCGAAGATGAGCGGCCGGATGCATTCCGAACTGCTCAGCCACATCCACTTCTGGACGTTCTTCATCGGCGTGAACGTGATCTTCTTCCCGCAGCACTTCCTCGGGATGCAAGGGATGCCGCGCCGCTATCCGGATTACCCGGTGGCCTACCAGTTCTGGCACGAGATCAGCACCTACGGCTATTACATCATGGCAGGGTCAATGATCTTCTTCTTCGCCAACATCGCCTATGCGCTGATGGCGGGCCGCCGGGCGGAAGCCAACCCGTGGGGCGAGGGCGCAACGACGCTGGAGTGGACCTTGCCGAGCCCGCCGCCGTTCCACCAGTTCGAAACCCTGCCGGTGATCACCGACAGCATGGACTACCACGATCACCGCCCGGCAACCGCTTAAGGCGCCGTGATCCACGGCCTGCGCAAGCCGGGCTGGCAGGGGCTGGCCCGGTTTGCGGGACGAGACATCCAAGGAGGCGCGGCTTTGATGGCCGCGCTCTCTTATAGGTAAAGCAGACGCGAATTATGAGCATCGAGGCAACCACCACCACCCCGGTCAGCGGCTCGGCGATGCCGACGGAGTGGCGTGACTTTTTCACGCTGACCAAGCCGCGGGTGATGACGCTGGTGATCTTCACCGCGATCTGCGGCGTGCTGGCCGCACCCGGCTCGATCCATCCGGTGCTGGGCTTCACGGCCATCCTCGCGATTGCAATGGGCGCAGGCGGCTCGGCGGTGCTCAACATGTGGTGGGAAGCCGATATTGATGCCGGCATGAAGCGCACCCGCAATCGCCCGCTGCCGGGTGGGCGGATGCGGCGCGAGGATGCGCGCGATTTTGGCGTGTTTCTCTCGGTCGTCTCGGTCGCGCTGATGGGCGTTGCGATCGGCTGGCTGGCCGCCGCGCTGCTGGCGCTGGCGATTGTCTATTACGCTGTCATCTACACCATGTGGCTCAAGCCCCGCACCCCGCAGAATATCGTGATCGGCGGCGGCGCTGGCGCTTTCCCCCCGATGATCGGCTGGATCGCGGTGACGGGCGATGTCACCGCCATGCCGCTGCTGCTGTTTGCGATCATCTTCTTCTGGACGCCGCCGCATTTCTGGGCGCTCGCGCTGTTTGTCGAGGCGGATTACGCCAAGGTCGGCATCCCGATGCTGCCCGTGGTGGCGGGCGAGAAAGCCACGCGCCGCCAGATCTGGTGGTATACTCTCGGCCTTGCCCCGATTGCGATTGCTCCCTGGGCGATTGGCGGGACGGGCGGGATTTACGGGATGACGGCGGTGACGCTTTCGGCGCTGTTTATCTGGCTGGCTGTCCCGGTGTGGCAGCGCACCGCTGCGCCAGATGACAAGATGCTGCCGGAAAAGCGATTGTTCAAGTTCAGCATCTATTACCTGTTTGCCCTGTTCGCCGCGCTGGTGGTGGATCGCGTTGCCACCTATCAAGGGTGGGTCTTCGCATGACGCCTGACGAACAGGCCGAATTCGAACGTCGCCGCAAGGCGCGCAATTATGTGGTCGCGGGGACTTTGCTGTTCTTCGTGATGCTGTTCTACGCCATCACCATCGTGCGGATGGGGGACTAAGCTATGGCAAGCGCGCCTGCTCCTCTCACTGCGGAAATGACCCGCCGCAATGCCCGCGTCGGTCTGATGGCGGCGGCGGGCGCGCTGGCGATGCTGGGGCTCGGCTATGCCGCCGTGCCGCTTTACCAGATGTTCTGCCAGGTCACCGGTTTTGGCGGCACCACCATGAAAGCGACCGAGGCGGATGCGGCGCGCGCGGCTGCGATTGCGACCGGGCAAAAGATTTCGGTGCGCTTCGATGCCTCGACAGCGGCCGGGATGCCGTGGGCGTTCAAGCCGGTGGAGGCGACGCAGACCATTGCCATCGGCCAGCGCGATATTGCCACCTATGTGGCGCGCAACGAGGGCTCGCAAGCCATCACCGGCATGGCCACTTTCAATGTGACCCCGGAACAGGCGGGAAAGTATTTCAACAAGATCCAGTGCTTCTGCTTTACCGAACAAACGCTTGCGCCGGGGCAAGAAGTCACCATGCCGGTGCTCTATTATGTCGATCCGGCCATGCTCGATGATCCGAACATGGCGGGCGTTCAGCAGATCACGCTGAGTTACACCTTCCACCGCCAGAGAGAGCCGCAGCAAGTCGCGGCGCTTGATGGCACCAATTGATCCGCACATCCTAGGGACGGGAACTTCCACATGGCTGGCAAAGTAAACCACGAATATCACATCCTCGAACCCGATATCTGGCCGCTGGTTGGCTCGATGTCAGCGCTCACCTTCACCACCGGCATGGTGCTGGGCTTCCACCCGGAAATCTTCGGCGCGGCTGCTTCGTTTGTGATGTGGGCAGGGCTTGCGGGCCTTATCGCGACCTTCTTCATGTGGTTCCGCAACATCGTGATCGAAGCCCAGCGCGGCGATCACACCCCGGTGGTGCAGCTTCACATGCGCTACGGGATGATCCTGTTCATTGCGTCCGAAGTGATGTTCTTCGTCGGCTGGTTCTGGAGCTTCTTCGATTTTGCCCTGTTCCCCGCAGCGCTCAGCTATGATGCGGCGAGCGGGGCTACCACCAGCCTGTTCGGCGAAGAGGGCGCGATTGCCCGGTTCATCCCCGAAGGGATGGAAGTGCTCGATCCCTTCGCGCTGCCGCTGCTTAACACGCTGATCCTGCTGTGCTCGGGCACCACGGTGACCTGGGCGCACGAAGCGCTGATCCATGGCGATCGCAAGGGCCTCAAGCAGGGCCTGTGGGCGACGATTGCGCTGGGCGTGCTGTTCAGCGCCATTCAGGCCTATGAATACAGCGCCGCACCGTTTGGCTTTGGCGGGAACACCTATTCGAGCGCCTTCTACATGGCGACAGGCTTTCACGGCTTCCATGTGCTGATCGGCACGATCTTTCTCGCCGTGTGCCTGTATCGCGCCTATCTCGGCCACTTCACCGCGCGTCAGCATTTCGGCTTCGAAGCGGCGGCATGGTATTGGCACTTTGTCGATGTGGTGTGGCTGTTCCTGTTCGTCGCCATCTATGTGTGGGGCGGCTGGGGCGCTGAATACCACTGATGGAGGCTGCCTCCCCCGCTGCGACTAGCCTCGCCTGCGGTTCGGTAAGTCTCGCTCCCTTCCCGCTTGCGGGAGGGGTTGGGGGTGGGTCCTAAAATGGCCCACCCTTCGCTTTTCCGGGCTGCCCTTTCCGGCCTGTGCCCCCATTGCGGCGCGCCGAGCCTGTTCGCCGCGCCTGCTGCGATTGCCGAGCGTTGCGGGGCCTGCGGGCTGGAGTTTCGCCCGCTCGAACGGGGAGCGCGCTGGACGGGCGTGCTCACCCTCCTGCTGGCAGCGGTGCTGACAGGCGCGGCGCTGGCGATTGATGCAGCTTTCGCGCCGCCCTTGTGGCTGCAACTGGCGTTCTGGGCGCCGATCACTGTGGGCGGGGTGATCTTCGCCTTGCGGCTCTACAAGACGCTGCTGCTTTATGCCGCATATGAAAGGCGCAAGACGTGATCCGCCAATGGCCCATCATCCCCACTATCATCGTGCTGGCGGCCGTTGCTACCATGATCGGGCTGGGCGTGTGGCAATTGGGGCGCATGGGGGAGAAGGCCGAGCTGCTTGCCCGGTATGAAGCGGCCGCTGGCGAGCCGGGCGAGGCTGCTTTCCCGCGCAAGGGTGATGGGGCCGAAGTGTGGTTCCGCCGTTCGCGCCTTGTGTGCGATGCGCCTGTCCGCATCGAAGCGGTCGCCGGAACCTCCGCACGCGGGGCAAAGGGCTGGGTCAGCCGCGCCACCTGCGCGAGCGGTGCGCTGGTCGATCTCGGCTTCACTCGCAATCTGGCCGCACCCGCGTGGCAGGGCGGTGAGGTGGTCGGCGTGATCGCGCCGGGCCCGCGCCTTGTTGCCGATCCGCCAGTGGCGGGGCTTGCAGCGATGGCGCGGCCCGATCCGTCCGACCTGCCGAACAATCACCTCGCCTATGCCGGGCAGTGGTTCTTCTTCGCGATCACCGCCCTTGTCATCTACGTGCTGGCATTAAAGCGGCGGGGACGCTAACCGGCGCATCCATGCAATATGTCTCGACACGCGGGAGCGCGCCGACGCTCGATTTCGAAGGGGTGACGCTCGCAGGCCTCGCCAGCGACGGGGGGCTGTATGTGCCGGCTGAATGGCCGCGCATGTCGACTGATGAAATCCGCGCGCTGCGCGGCCTCACTTACCCGCAGCTTGCCGCGCGCATCATGCAGCCCTTCGTGGCAGGCAGCCTGACCGAGGCGGAACTTCAGGCCGTATGCGCGGCGGTCTATGGCGATTTCGGCCATGCTGCGGTTGCCCCGCTGGTGCAGCTAGACGAGACGCACTTGCTGCTCGAACTGTTCCACGGGCCGACGCTCGCTTTCAAGGATGTGGCGCTGCAATTGCTTGGGCACCTGTTCGAGATCTTTCTTGAACGGCGCGACGAGCGGCTCACCATTGTGGGGGCGACGAGCGGTGACACCGGCTCGGCCGCGATCCATGCCGTGGCGGGCGGGACGCGCACCGAAATCTTCATGCTGCATCCCAAGGGCCGGGTCAGCGATGTGCAGCGCCGCCAGATGACGACAGTGCGCGCGCCCAATGTCCACAATCTCGCGATCGCGGGCAGTTTTGATGACGCGCAGGCTCATGTGAAGCGCATGTTCACCGATCCGGCGGTGGCGGGCGTGCTCAATCTTGGCGCGGTCAATTCAATCAACTGGGCGCGGCTGATGGCGCAGGTCGTTTATTATTTCTCGTCAGCCTTGCAACTGGGCGCGCCGGATCGCCCTGTCGCTTATTCCGTGCCGACGGGCAATTTCGGCGATGTGTTTGCAGGCTATGTCGCGGCGCAAATGGGCCTGCCGATCGAACGGCTGATTGTCGCCACCAATGTGAATGACATTCTCCACCGCGCGCTGACCACCGGGGATTATTCTGCCGGAGGGGTGACGCCCACGATCACGCCCTCGATGGATATTCAGGTCTCCTCCAACTTTGAGCGCCTGCTGTTCGATTGCGGCGGGCGCGATGGCGGGAGCCTTGCCGCGCAGATGCGCGGCTTCGAGGCGAGCAAGGCGATGCAACTCACCAACCGCCAGCGCGAGGGCGCAGCGGCGCTTTTTGTCAGCGCGCGGGCCGATCAGACCGAGACTGCGCGCGCGTTGCAATGGGCCAGCCGCGTGGCCGGGCAGGTGATCGATCCGCATACCGGCGTGGGCCTTCACGCAGCGCAGGCCGTGGCAGCCGATGGCATCGTGCCGAGAGGCGTGCCGATCGTTACGCTGGCGACCGCCCACCCCGCCAAGTTCCGCGATGCGGTCGAGCGCGCCATCGGCGTGCGCCCGGCGCTGCCGCATCGGGTCGGCGATTTGTTCGGGCGCGAGGAGCATTTCATCGAGCTTCCCGGCGATTACGCCGCAGCGCGCGATCATGTGCTGGGCCACGCCGCGCAGCTCGCCTGATGGCCGCGCTCATCGAAACGCCGCTGGTGATGGCGTGCAGCGGCTGGGACGCTTACCGCCTGCTCGACAGCGGGGCGGGGCGCAAATACGAGGCCTTTGGCCCCTATGCCTTCATCCGTCCCGAGCCTCAGGCGATGTGGCAGCCGCGCCTTGCCGATTGGCCCGCAGCGGGCGAATTCATCCCCGGCTCTGACGAGGATGGCGGCGGGCGTTGGCAGTTTACGGATAATCTGCCCGATGAAGGCTGGGAGCTGGCGTGGAACGCGGTGCGCTTTACGGCCAAGCCCACGCCGTTTCGCCACCTCCAGTTCTTCCCTGATATGGCCCCGGTGTGGGACTGGATGCGCCAATGTGCGAGTCCCCGCGGAGGCGGGGACCTCGGGCAACAGATGCTCAAGCCGCCTGAGGCTCCCGCCTTCGCGGGAGCGCACGAGTTTCTCAATCTGTTCGGCTATACCGGGCTAGGCACACTGGCGCTTTCGCAGCATGGCCGGGTCACCCATGTCGATGCCTCGAAGAAATCGGTTGCACAGGCGCGCCAGAATGCTGCGCTCTCAGGCATGGCCGAAAGGCCGATCCGCTGGCTCACCGATGATGCCGCGAGGTTCACCGCGCGCGAGGTGCGGCGCGGACGGCGTTATGACGGGATTATCCTTGATCCGCCCAAATTCGGGCGCGGGCCGGAGGGTGAGGTGTGGCGGCTTGAGGAAGGCTTGCCCGGCCTTATCGCCGATTGCGCGCGGCTGCTGGACGCGCGGAGCCGTTTTCTGTTCCTCACCGTCTATGCCGTGCGGATGAGCAGCCTGGCGATTGCGGGCCTGCTCGACGAGGCTCTCAGCGCTTTGCCCGGCACCATCGAACACGGCGATCTTGCCGTGCGCGAGGAGGGAGAGGGCGGACGCCTGCTGCCGACGGCGATTTTCGCGCGGTGGTCAAATCCCCGCTAAAGGCGCGCTCATGGTAACCATCTCCGATTCGCTCACGCTTGAAGTCAATGATCTCGTGGTCGATGTCCTTACGGGCATCTATTCCGAGGAAACCGGCCAGCCGCAGCCGCTGCGCATCTCGATTGCGGCGCGTTATGAGATTGCCGATCGCTATGATCCCGACACGCCGCTTGATGCCTCAAAGAATTACATGGACTTGAAATTCGCCGCGTCAGCTGGCCTGCCCAAGGGTGTGCATTTCAAGCTGATCGAGGCGGTGGCCGATCACATCTGCGAAACCCTGTTTGTCGGCGATGCCCGCGTCGAGGCGGTGACTGTCAAGATCGTCAAGCTTGCGATTGCCGAGGCGGGCGAGCAGATCGGCATTACCCTGCACCGCGAGCGGCCTCTGCCGCATGGTTTGCGTTAAGGGAATGCGCTGATGCAGGTGCAGCTTGAGGTCGCGGTCCTGCCTGATGCTCCGCTCGATGCCGCAAGCGCCTTTGCCACGCTTCATCTGGCTGAGGCGCGCGCGCTGATCGCGGCTGAAAACGCCAGCGCGCTTGCCATCATCCTGCCGCCTGCGCCGCCCGCGCACCGCGACTGGCGGCGCGCGCTCGCCCGCGATCTGGCGCGCGCCTATGCTCCCAAGCGGGCCAATGTGATCGCCGCAAGGCCGGGGGCAGGGCGCGAGGCGATGCTGCAATTTTTATCAGATGCGAAAGGCGTCACAGGCCATTACTGTGAGGGCGATGAATGATCAGTCCGGCACTTTTCCGCCTCTCGACCCCTCGCAGCGCAGGCGCGATCTGATCGTGGTGCGCGCGAGCGGCGATCGCGGCCCGCCGCTCGTCGATGCTTTTCAGCGCCGCATCACCTATCTGCGCCTCTCGGTTACGGATCGCTGCGACTTGCGCTGCGCCTATTGCATGCCGGAAGCGATGCAGTTCCTGCCCAAGGCCGAAGTGCTGACGCTGGAGGAGTTGTATCAGCTCGCCACTGGCTTCATCGCGCGCGGGGTGACCAAGCTGCGCATTACTGGCGGCGAACCATTGGTGCGGCGCGACATCATGGATCTGTTCGCCGCCCTCGGGCGGCGGGTCGGGCATGATTTGCAGGAATTGACCCTCACCACCAACGGCACCCAGCTGGCCCGCCATGCCGAAGCACTGGCGCGCGCAGGGGTAAAGCGGGTGAATGTCTCGCTCGATACGCTGGATCGCGCGCGCTTTGCCGCGCTCACCCGGCGCGATGTGTTGCCGCAGGTGCTCGAAGGGATTGCAGCGGCCAAGGCGGCCGGGCTCAAGGTCAAGCTGAATGCCGTGGCATTGAAGGGCGTCAATGAGGACGAATTGCCCGATCTCATCGCCTGGGGGCATGGGCAGGGACATGATGTGACGCTGATCGAGGTGATGCCGCTGGGCGATGTCGAGGAGGAACGGCTCGATCAGTATTTGCCCCTGGACAGCGTGCGCAAGCGGTTGGCCGAGCGCTGGAGCCTTGCCGATATTCCGCTCTCGACGGGCGGCCCGGCGCGCTATGTCGCGGTAGCTGAGACGGGCGGCAGGCTCGGTTTCATCACGCCCCACACCGGCAATTTCTGTGCAGGCTGCAATCGCTTGCGCGTGACGGCGACCGGCCAGCTTTACCCCTGCCTTGGCGGGGGGGAACGGGTCGATCTGCGCGCCGCTTTGCGTTCGGATGATCCGGAACGCAATCTGGCGCTGGCGCTGCAAGAGGCGCTGGCGATCAAGCCGGAAAGGCACCATTTTCGCATGGATGCGCGGGGGGCTGCGCCTGCCACGGCCCGCCACATGTCCACCACCGGGGGCTGACCGTGGCGGTGCGGGTGGTGCTGCTCGGCAAGCTTGCCGATCTGGCGGGTGCGGTCGAGGTGGAACTGGCCGGGCCGCTTGATTGGGCGCGGTTGCTCGCAACCCTTCCGCCTGCGCTCGCTGATGCGGCGGGCGATCCGCGCAACCGGGTGGCGGTGAACGGCGCGCTGATTGCGGACAAGGCGGCTGTCACCGCTGGGGACGGCGATGAAATCGCGCTGCTCCCGCCGGTTTCGGGCGGGTGATGCGCGATATCCGCCTGCTTACGGACATGTTCATCCCCGGTGCGCTGATCGGGCCGTTCACGCAGGCCAATCCGGGGCTTGGCGGGGTTTGCACCTTTGTGGGCGAGGTGCGTTCCGATAGCGGTGTTGAGGCGCTGGAGCTGACCCATTACGAGCCGCTCACCCTGCCGGGGATGCATGATCTGGCAACCCAAGCCTTTGCCCGCTTTGATCTGATGGGCTTGCTGATGGTGCACCGCATCGGGATGATGCGTCCGGGAGAGCCGATCGTGTGCGTCTCGGTCGCAGCGCGCCACCGCCGCGATGCCATTGATGCGGTGGATTTCTGCATGGATCATCTCAAAAGTGCTGCCTGGTTCTGGAAGCGCGAGAAGCGCGCTGATGGCTGGCACTGGATCGAACCGCGCGAGGATGATCACCGCGATCTGCGGCGCTGGTAATTTGATCTTGCTCAAGGCAGCAGCGGCGAGCGGGTCATAATGTCCCTTCCAACACGAGGAGGGACAATCCATGAGCAAACAGGTTCACGATATCATCGAAAGCGGCGCAGCACGCATTGTCGGGGCGCCGGTGCGCCGCAGGCACGAGGTGGATCGCAGTTTCGGCCTGCCCGGCGCAATCTATGGCGCAATGGTCGGCTGCTATCTTGGCTTTCTGGCGATTGCTGCGGTCACTTTCGGCAATGCCGCGCTGGCGATCCCGTTGGTGATCTTCGCCGTCGCGATTGTGGCAGGCTTTGGCGTGCCGAGCCTGTGGACCCGCCTCAAGGATAATGCCAGTGGCCCGCCGACCACGGGCGAATTCGCGCGCGACGGCGTGATGACGCACACCGGACGCTTGAGCGCGCCGGATGCGGCGGTCCAGATACTCACCCTGCCGGTGCTGGTGCTGGTGTGGGGCGTGGTCGCCTTCGTGATCGCCGCGCTGGTGCGCTGAGACACGCAAGCTCCCCCTGATGGGGCAATGGCGGCAAGGCTGCTGCCCCTGCTTTTTTGTTGGGGGTGGGTGGTCTGCCGCTTCGCCTTGCGAAGAAAGCGCCTATCGCCCTGAGATTTCCTGCAACAATTGCGCATCGCGCAGTGCGATGCCGCGTTTGCCCTTGCGAATGATCGCGCCCATGTCTTCCAGCTCGCCCAGTTTGCGACTGACGGTCTCGATCGTGAGGCCGAGCATGTTGCCGATCTCGCCGCGGGTCAGCGGCAGGTCGAATTCGCTGGCAAGGTGGCAGGACGAATCGCTGGCCGACGCCGCAAAGTCATGCAGCAGCGCGGCAAGGCGCGCCTCGGCGCTGGCGTTGCCGGTAAGCTCAAGCAGGCTGCGCGAGGCGAGCAGATCGGCCTGGCTGCGCCGCAGCAGCGCGCGGGCGAGCGCGGGGTAATCATTGATCGCGCGTTCGATATCGCGCTGGGCAAAGGTGCACAGCCTGCTTTCGGTCAGTGCCACCACATCATGATGGGCAAAAGGCGCGAACAATTCGCCGATAAAGCCCGCCGGATGCACCAGAGCGAGGATCTGTTCATTGCCGTCCTGATCGATCGCCGACACCTTGAGCGCGCCGGAAACCAGCGTGGCGCAGGCGGCTTCCTCGTCGCCTGCGGCAAACAGCATCTCCCCGCGCTTCAGCGTGCGGGTGCGCCCGGCCGCCGCCATCGCATCGCGTTCCTCAGGGGTCAGCACCGCGCAGGCCGCATCGTCGCGCACCGGGCAGGTGCTGCATGTCACGTTCATTGTCCCAGTTCCCTCCACAAGGCGTCGAGCGCCGCATCCTGCTTGGCGACAAGCGCCGCAACCGCTGCCTGAGCGGTGGTGATCGCTGCGGTTTCGCGATATGCGCCAGCCGCCTCGGCGGCGAGGCGATCCAGTTCGCCGAGCGGCACGAAAGTCGCGCTGCGTTCGGTGGCGAGATCGGTCAGCGCCACCAGCGCCGCGGCGCGCGCGGTGCTATCGGGACCTTGGCCGCGCGCACGGGCCACCAGCGCGGCGGCACCTGGCTGTTTGCGGGCAAAGGCCGCCGACGCTGATTCGGCGGCCTGCCGCAGCGCACCAAGCTGCGCCAATTCAGCCGGGGTGGTGACGGCGGGGGGCGCGACCTGGGCCGGGGCAAGAGGATCCGGGGCCTGCGCCACCACAAAGGTTCGCCGCTCCGCCTCGCGCAAAGCGAGCGAGGGATAGCGCGAGCCATCGCCCGCACAGCCCGCCAGCGCGAGTGCGCCCACCAATCCTGTAAAGAGTGCAAATCGCGCGCGCATAACAATCCCGCCCGCCTGTTAACACGGCTCTTGCCTGCGGCCAACCACACTGTCGCCTGCCGCCCGGTTGTCTGCGATATTGCCGCGTGAAGGGCGTTGACTTCCCCGCGCTGTTCCCTTAACGGCACGCATCTTTCCGGGGCTGCATCCGCGCAGGCCTCGCATGGGCGTTTGGTAGGCATGGTTCGCGCGAAGCGAGACTTGTCGGTGCCAAGCACAGCACGAGATTGAGAGTATAAAGCCATGTTCGCTGTAGTGCGCACGGGCGGCAAGCAATACAGGGTTGCCGCCGGAGACAAGATTGCCGTTGAAAAGCTCGCGGGCGAAGCCGGCGACACCATCACGCTGGGCGACGTTCTGCTCGCTGGTGAAGGCGAAACCCTCGCCGATGCCAAGGGCGTGACTGTGTCGGCCGAGATCATCGCTCAGGCCAAGAGCGAAAAGGTGATCGTCTTCAAGAAGCGTCGCCGCCACAATTATCGCCGCAAGAACGGCCACCGCCAGCAGATGACGCTGCTGCGCATCACCGCTGTGGGCGCTGGCGAAGCTGCGGCTGCGCCGAAGAAGGCGGCTGCCAAGAAGAAGGCTGAAGCTTCGGCCGAAGCCACCGCAGAATAAGGAGTTAGCGAACCATGGCACACAAGAAAGCAGGCGGTTCGTCGCGCAATGGTCGTGATTCGGCCGGTCGGCGCTTGGGCGTGAAGAAGTTCGGCGGTCAGGACGTGATCGGCGGCAACATCATCATCCGCCAGCGCGGCACCCGTGTCTATCCGGGCGTCAATGTCGGCATGGGCAAGGATCACACCCTCTATGCGCTCGGCGCAGGCGTGGTGCGATTCCATGCAGGCAAGCTCGGCCGTAAATACGTATCGGTCGATGCGGTGGCTGAAGCCGCCGAATAAAGCGGACGGTTCAATAACAGGATCGTCCATCCGGGCGATCCTGGCGGGCCTTTGCAGGTCAGCAATTCACGAAAGGGAGACAGGATCGCCCCCATCGGGGGAAGTCCTGTCTCCCTTTTGCGTTTCTCCCTTTCGATACGTGCCGTGCGAATCACAAAATTTCACGGCCATGAAATTGTCATGCGAGGCGTTTACGGCGCAGCGCGGGGCGAGGAAGGGAGCAAACGTGTTTCATCGCAGCGAAAGATTGTTCCTGAGGCCCGCTTTCCCCGAGGATTGGGCAGCGATAAGCGCCTGTCTTGGGGCGGATGAAGGCATTGTGCGCCACCTTGCCCATGCGCCCTGGCCCTATGGTGAAGATGCCGCGCGCGCCTTTGCCGCGATGACGCAGGATCCGCGCCTGCCCCACTTCCTCGTGACCTTGCCCGGCACCGGCGTGATCGGTTCGGCAGGCCTTGGCGAGCATGAAGGCGCTCCTGAACTGGGCTACTGGATCGCCCGCGCGCATTGGGGGCAGGGCTATGCCACTGAGGCGGCAGGTGCGGTGCTGCGGATCGCGCGCACGCTGGGTCACCGGCGGATCATGGCGGGACATTTTACCGATAATCCCGCCTCTGGGCGGGTGCTGGCCAAGCTCGGCTTTGTGCCGACAGGTCGCATCACCGCGCGCCACAGCATGGCGCGCGGCGCTGCCGCGCAGTCGGTGGAATATGCGCATGATCTGCGCGCCGATACCGCCGAGGAGCGACGCGCCGCCTGAATAGCGTGCGGCGTGTTGCAAACCCGCCCTTGCGCCTGCGGGGTTGTTTGGCCCTGCCAAAGCCCTTAGGCGTGGCGGGGTATGACGAACCGCAAACGATTGAGTCCCGAAGAATCGCGCAATTCCGCCCTTCAGGCCGCGCGCGCCCTGCTGATTGAAGCCGGGCCGCAGGCGGTGACGCTGAAAGCGGTTTCAGCGCGGATCGGGCGCACCCATGCCAACCTGCTCCATCATTTCGGTTCGGCCTCGGGCTTGCAGCGTGCGCTCGCAGAACATCTGGCCCGCGCGGTGTGCGAGACGATCATCGATGCGGTGCGTGCCAGCCGGGCCGGGCTTGGTTCGCCGCGCGAGGTGGTGGATCTCGCTTTCGATGCCTTTGACCGCGAAGGCGCAGGTGCACTCACCAGCTGGATGCTGCTGACCGGCAATGAAGACGCGCTCGATCCGATCATTCAGGCGATCCATGCGCTGGTCGATGAGCTGGCGCCCGAAGAAGCCGACGCGCATTGCGGCGAGCAGCGCATCCACAAGGACACGCTCACGCTGGTGCTGATGGCGCTGGGCGATGCGCTGATCGGCGGGGCGCTTGCCAAGTCGCTCGGCCTGCCGCGCGATGCGGCGCGGGTGCGGGCCGAAGCGATGCTGGCGCAGTCGCTCGCCGATTATCAGCAGGCCTAGCGCGCTTTCACGCCGGGGGGATGTGGCCGGCTACCCGGAAAACGCTCGAGTTTTCGCTCGCTGCCAACCCTGCGGCCTGCCATGCGGGAAGCCGCGCCGGATTGAGATTTTCGACCCGCAGGTGATCCACCGCAAGGCCAAGCTCGGGATAGGCGGCAAGACGGCGCGCTTCGTCCGATTCGGCCAGCGGCACCACCACCAGCCGCCGGTTGACCTTCTGGCGCCAGTTCATCCGCGCGGTATTTTCCTGCCCGACATAGCAGCCCTTGGTGAAGCTGACGCCGGCAAGTTCCACCGCGTTGGTTTCCAGCCACAGGATGTCGCCCATTTCGGCGCGTCCTTCGGGCACGCCGAGGGTGAGGCGGTGGGCAAGCCAGGCGGCATCGGCGGCATCGGCGGCATCGCCGCTGGCCGAGGCGAGCCAGCGGTGGCCAAGTTGCGGCAGGCGCGGATCGGGGGCAGCGCCGGGGTGCGGGTCAGGGCTCCAGTGGACGCCGAGCGCCGCGTCGCGGGCAATCGCGATCTTGCGGCGCAGGCGATACATCGACAGGCGCTTCACGAGATCATCGGCATAAGCGGCCTCGCAATCAAGCAGCACATCCGCGTGGTCCTGCCACACCAGAAAATCGAACAGATGCTTGCCCTGCGCGCTCAGCAGCGCGGCGTAGCAGGGCAGGGGGCCGGTCACGTCATTGGTGACAAGCCCTTGCAGAAAGGCGGCAACATCCTCGCCCGGCTCTTGCGGCGCAAGGCGGATCACGGCTCGGTTGGAAAGGAGAGTAGCTGTCATGCGTGACAGATAGGGATGCCGGGCGCTAAGGGGAAGGCCATGACTGATACGCTCACCATCCGCCGCCCCGATGACTGGCATCTGCATTTCCGCGACGGGGCGATCATGCGCGACGTGGTGCCTTACACCGCCCGCCAGTTCGCGCGCGCGGTCGTGATGCCCAACCTCACCCCGCCAGTGACGACGACTGCGCTGGGCGCGGCCTATCGGAAACGCATTCTGGCAGCCGTGCCCGAAGGCGTGCGCTTCACGCCGCTGATGACCTGCTATCTCACCGACAGCACCGATGCGGACGATCTGGCGCGCGGTGCGGCGACAGGCGTGTTTACGGCCGCCAAGATGTATCCCGCCAACGCCACCACCAATTCGGCAGCAGGCGTCACCAATGTCGAGCGGATCTATCCGGTGTTCGAACGGATGCAGGCCGAGGACATCGTGCTGTGCATCCATGGCGAGGTCACGGATCACACGGTCGATGTGTTTGATCGTGAGCGCGAATTCATCGAACGCCATTTAAGAGCGATTATCGGAGCTTTTCCGAGATTAAGGGTGGTGTTCGAACATATAACCACCGCTGATGCGGTCGATTTTGTGCTGGAATGTGGGCCTCAGGTGGCCGCCACCATCACGCCGCAGCACCTCCATATCAATCGCAACGCCATGCTGGTGGGCGGCATCCAGCCGCACAATTACTGCCTGCCCGTTGCCAAGCGCGAGAGCCACCGCCTCGCTTTGCGCAAGGCGGCGACCAGCGGTTCGCCGAAGTTTTTCCTCGGAACAGACAGCGCGCCGCATTTGCGCCGGGACAAGGAAAGCGCCTGCGGCTGCGCGGGGATTTTCGGCGCGCCCTATGCGCTGGAAAGCTATATCACTGTATTTGATGAGGAAGATGCGCTTGATAAGTTTGAAGGCTTTGCCTCGCTCCACGGTCCGGCGTTCTACAAGCTGCCGGTCAATGAGGAGACAATTACACTTGCCCGCGCCGAAGTGGCCGTGCCGCCCGTGCTGCATGTAACGGGCGAGGAGATCGTGCCCTGGCATGCCGGGCAGACGCTCGGCTGGAAACTCCTTTAGGCAAACCTCGCGGCGCGCCTGCGCGACAGCAGGTCGCCGACGAAAATCGCCACCGCCGCCCAGATCAGCACGAAGCTGGCAAGTTGGAGCGGCTCCAATTTCTGTTTGAAAACAAACAGTCCGAGGAAGAACACGATAGTCGGTGCGAGGTATTGGATAAAGCCCAGCGTCGAATATTCCATCCGCCGCGCGGCAATCGCGAACAGCAGCAGCGGCACCGCTGTAACAACTCCGGCAAAGACGATCAGCCCGCTCATCGCCCAATCCTGCCCGAAAGATGATCCCTGCGGGCTCATCGCATACCACCCGGCAATCGCCAGCGATGGCACCATCAGCAGGCTGCTCTCGATCGTCAGACCTGGCAGCGAGCCGACCGAAACCTGTTTGCGCACAAGACCGTAGAGCGCAAAGCTGAGAGCAAGGCTGAGGCTGATCCACAAGGTCGTCAGCGCGCCAGCCGCCAGCAGTGCCACTGCGACCGCCGCGATGCCCACCGCAACCCATTGCCAGCGCGACAACCGCTCACCCAGAAAGGCTGTGCCAAGCAGCACATTGAGCAGCGGATTGAGATAATAGCCGATGCTTGCCGCATAGACCTCGCCCGCCATGATCGCCCAGACATAGACGAACCAGTTGAACCCGATCAGCGCTGCGCTCGCCCCCAAAGCAAGCAAGGTGCGGCGATTGCCGAACGCGGAGCGGACCTCGGCAAATTGCCCGCGCCATCCAAGGATGAGGAGGCACAAGGGAAGCGTCCAGATGATCCGCCAGCCGACAAATTCAAACGGCGGCACACTCGCCACCAGCTTGAGATACAGCGGCAGGAACCCCCAGATCACATAGGCCCCCAGCGCAAAGGGCAGGCCCGAGGGCTGGCTTTCGGATGCTCCGAATGAGGGCGGGGGGGGCTGAGCCATGATCTGCTGGTTCGCCTAGGCGGCGCGGCAGGCGATGGCAAGTGCGCCGCCGCTGCGCATTGGCTGAACGGCGGCTTGCACAGTGGATGCCCCAATATTCAGAATCGACCCCCTATAGATGAACAGCGACAGGGGCCGCGCCGGATCGGCACACGCCTCGCACTGTGATCCTCTTGGGCCATTCCCACCAAATGGCCCCGGCGCGGCTCCCACCAGCCGCGGAAAGCGCTCTTGCGGTGTTTAGGCCGCAAGGGCGTTTTCGCTTTTGGTCAACGAATGCCGAGGCTTCACAGCCCAAAATTAACCTTCTTCTGGCACTGCTGCGGGCCATGATCCATCGTGCTGCCTTGTTGACTATGATGGCGGGCCTCGCGCTCGCGCTTGGGGCTTGCGATCTTGCTACGGGTGAAGAGACGCGGCCCGGACCCGGTCCGGGCGCACCTGCGCCCGATCCCGTGATCGCGCGCGCGCTCCATGATCCCTTGATGAGCGATCCCGATCTGGCGCGCCGCAGCGAGGCCAATGCGGCCTTGACCATGGCCGATTCCGGAGCGCTTCCGGTGTTTACCGCTACGCCCGAAGCCGCCACTCGCGCGCGTGAAGCGGCGCGCAGCCAATTGCTTGCAGGCGGCCCTGCCCCTGCGCTGAGCGCGCTGTCGCCTGGATCGGGCGGAACGGCGCTGGGCGATGCCACGAGCCTTGCCGCCATGCTGACCGCGGCCGCCATGCCTGACGCGTGCCGGGCGGGAGTGCGCCCAGGCTTCGAGTGGGCGGCAAAGCTCACTGCGCCTGCTGCGATCATGCCGCTTGGCATGGTGGACGAGGCTGCCGGAAGCGAGGCATCCGCCTGCCGGGTGCGGGCGGTGCGTTATCAGACTGCCGCTGGTCTTGATGATGCGCTCGCCTATCACGATGCGCTGGCCCAGCGCGCAGGGCTGGCTATCAAGCGCTATGCCGAGCCGGAGGCGATGCTGGTTGCAAGCGGCAAGCGCGGCGAGACTTTGCGCGTTCATGTTCGCGCGCTTGCCAGTGGGATGAGCGCGGTCGATCTGGTGTTCTGGGTTAACCCATGAGCCCCACGCCGATGGTGGCGCGCGGCTGGTCCATCTCGTTGCTGGCAACCGGATAGGCGCAGTAATCAGCGGCGTAATAGGCGGCCGGGCGGTGATTGCCCGAAAGGCCGATCCCGCCAAACGGCGCAGCGGACGAAGCCCCATTGGTGGGCCGGTTCCAGTTGATGATGCCCGCCCGGATATTCGCCCAGAACCGCCCGTAATCATCGGGCGAACCGCCGATCAGCGAGGCCGACAGGCCAAAGCGCGTGTTGTTCGCCTCGGCAATTGCGCTGTCGAGATCGGGCACGCGGACCAGCTGAAGCAGCGGGCCAAACAGCTCGATATCGGGTCGCTCGGGCACCTCGGTCACATCGATGATGCCGGGGCTGAGGAATGGCAGATCGGGAAACAGCCGCCGCATGTGCGCCAGCGGACGCCCGCCTGCGGTGATCAGCGCAAGGAAGCTTTCCATCAGGAGATCGGCGGTCTGGTTGTCGATCACCGGTCCCATGAACGGCTGTTGCCCGGCCAGCGGATCACCCACGATCAGCCGCTTGGTGAGCGGCAGGAGTTCGGCCATCAGATCATCATAAACGCTCTCGATGACAATCAGCCGCCGCGCAGCGGTGCAGCGCTGGCCTGCGCTCGTGAAAGCGCTCTGGACAATCAGCACGGCGGCGTCAGCCAGCTTGGGGGTGTCGGTGACGACAATCGGATTGTTGCCGCCCATTTCGAGCGCGACGATCTTGCCCGGATTGCTGGCAAGCTTGCGGTTGATGGCGATGCCGACCTGGGCAGAGCCTGTGAACAGCACGCCATCGGTGCCGGGGTGGGCGACCAGCGCCTTGCCTTCCTCCGGCCCGCCGATCACCACCTGCGCGACATCTTCGGGGATGCCTGCCTTGTGCAGGAAACCGATCAACGCCGCGCCGACCGCCGGGGTTTTCTCCGAAGGTTTGAGCAGCACCGCATTGCCGGCAATCAGCGCTGGGATGATGTGCCCATTGGGCAGGTGTGCGGGGAAGTTGTAGGGGCCAAGCACCGCCATCACCCCGTGCGGCTTGTGCCGCAGGGCCGTGCTGCCGTTCATCGCGCTATCGTGCTTTTTCTTGCCGGTGCGTTCGGCGTAGGCCTGCACCGAGATATCCACCTTCGCGATCACCGCATCGACTTCGGTGCGCGCTTCCCACAGGGGCTTGCCCGCCTCGCGCGCGATGAGTTCTGCAAAGCTTTCGGTTTCGCGCTTGACCGCATTGGCAAAGCGGCGCGCCAGCTCGATCCGGTCACCCAGCGGCCGAGCGGCCCATGCGGGCCATGCCTGGCGTGCGCGGCTGACCGCTTCATCGACATCGCTATAAGCCCCGCGCCACAATTCTTCGCCGGTGGCGGGCTGGAATGAGACGAGCATGTGCGGTGTCACTGGTGCTGTTATCCGTTGTGCGATTGCCCTGCGCGACCCGGCGGCGGTGTGCTCACGCCTCGCGGATTTCGCCTACTCTCAAGGTTTGCAAAAAGATAGCGTTAAGAACTCACCTCGGCATGGCCCTGTGGTATCGGCGCTGGGCCATGGGCGTCGCGCATCCTGCGGATCGCTGCAACCTTGTGGTGCAGTGGCTCCCAATCGTCGCGTTGATCGATCGCAGCCCAGATCGCCTCGACCTCGTCGATGAGCAAGGACTGGGGAGCTGGATCGGCCCAGTATTCGTGCGCACTGTCGGTGGGTTTGTAGGCCGATAGCGCCGCGGCAAGTTCCACGCCAGCAGCGCCGCGCCCGCCGCGATGGGCAAAAAAGAACGCATCGGGCCCGGTCTCGCCCGTGCGCATGTCCTGCTCGCAAAGCGCTACCAGCTGCGCATCCTCGTCCGTTTCCTTGGGTTCCAGCCCGAGCCGCCACAGCCAGCGCCGGGTGATCGCCGCCATGTAGAGCGGCCCGAAGCGTTCGAGCGCGGCGATCAAGGGCGGGCTGTCGGCCAGCAGGCGCAGCGCGACCGCGAATTGCCCGCAATTCCAGTGCAGCGCTTCGGGTTGGCGACCAAAGGCATAAAGCCCGCCATGATCGAAATAGGCGGCGGTGAAGCTCTGGTCCCATGTCGGCAGCCAGCGCCACGGGCCATAATCGAAGCTTTCGCCCGTGATATTCATGTTGTCGGTATTGAGCACGCCGTGGACAAAGCCTGCAACCATGTAGCTGGCGGCAAGATCGGCCATGCGTTCCACCACATTGTGCATCAGGCGCACCGCTGGTTCGTCGCGCGCAGGCGCATCGGCCGGCGGAGGCGGGCCGGGAAAGTGGGTGAGGCAATAGGCAATCAGCGCGGCCATCTGATCGCGTTCCTCCAGCGCAAGCAGCCGCTGGAACGTGCCGATGCGGACATGCGAGTGCGACAGGCGCACCAGCACCGCAGAGCGTGTGGGCGAGGGTTCGTCATTGCGCCACAGCGCCTCGCCCGTCTCGATCACCGAAAATGTCCTTGAGGTATTGACCCCGAGCGCTTCGAGCATTTCGGTCGCGAGGATTTCACGCACTGCGCCTTTCATCGTCAGCCGACCGTCGCCGCTGCGGCTGAACGGGGTGGTGCCCGATCCCTTGGTGCCAAGGTCCATCAGGCGCCCGGCGCCATCGCGCATCTGCGCAAACAGAAAGCCCCGCCCGTCGCCGATCTCGGGATTATAGACCCGGAACTGGTGGCCGTGATATTTTAGCGCGAGCGGCTGCGGCAGATTGCCCGGCAAAGGCTGGAACCGCCCGAAATGCGCCGTCCATGCGGCATCATCGAGGCTGTCCAGCCCCACGCTTGCCGCCGCACGATCATTGCGCCAGCGCAGCTGCGTTGCGGGAAAGTCGGCCGCTGCCACCGGGCTTGCCAGCCAATCGGCAAGCGCCAGCATGGCCGGATCGGGATTATAGCTTGTGAATGGATTGGGGTGTTGCACAGCATCGCTCATCCCGCGATAGTGGAGGCAAGAATCCGGCGGTGCAAGCTGGCAAAGCCTGCCAATCCCCCCAACCGCCCGCATTCACCAGGGACGAAAAGCCATTCATGGCCGCCAGATATGAAGATTGCACCTGGACCAGCACGGATGGGCTGGCCTTGCATTACCGCGATTACCCCGCGCTCCACGAATCTGGAGCGCTGCCGGTGCTGTGCCTGCATGGCCTGACCCGCAATGCGCGCGACTTTGCCCAGCTCGCCGAGCATCTATCGGCGAAACGGCGCGTGATCGTGCCCGAAATGCGCGGCCGGGGGATGAGCGCCTATGCCCCCAATTCCGACACCTATTCGCCGATCACCTATGTGGCAGACGTCGAAAAGCTGCTGGCTGAACAGGGCATCACCCGCTTTGTCGTCATCGGCACGTCGATGGGCGGGCTGATGACGATGCTGATGGCGCATGGTGCACCGGGGCGCATGGCAGCGGTGGTGATGAACGACATCGGCCCGGAAGTGGACGCGGCGGGCCTGTCGCGCATTTCGGGTTATGTCGGTCAAGGGCGATCATACCCCACCTGGATCCACGCCGCGCGCAGCCTCGCCGATGTGCACGGCGCGGCCTTTCCCGATTACAGTCTCGACCAGTGGCTCGAAATGGCCAAGCGCACCATGGTGGTCACGCAGAACGGGCGCATAAGCTATGATTACGACATGGCGATTGCCGAGCCCTTTGGCAAACCCGGCAATGCCGCGCCGCCCAATCTGTGGCTCGCTTTTGAGGCCTTGCGCGGCGTGCCCATGCTGCTGGTGCGCGGCGAGCTGACCGATCTGCTCTCGCTCGATACCGTCAAGCAGATGCAGGCTCGCAATCCCGCGCTTGAACTGATCACTGTGCCACGGGTCGGCCACGCCCCGACGCTTGATGAGCCCGAAGTCGTCGCCGCTATCGACAAGCTGCTTGCCGGGGCGCAATGACTGGGGCGGAATTGCCACCCTTGCGCATTCTCCACTGCCATTCGACCTTTGCTGCCGGCGGCAAGGAAGTGCGCTCCGTTGCGTTGATGAATGCTTTTGGCGATGCGGCTGAACACACCATCGTGTCTGCCGAACCCGAAGCAATGGCCGCGCGCGCCCTGATCGCGCCGGGGATCAAGGCCCGCTTTCCCGACAATTTCCCGAGCCTGACGGGCAAGCCCACGCCCTGGCGGCTGGTCACTCTGGCCGAAGCGATGCAGCCGTTCGATCTCATCTGCACCTATAATTGGGGCGCGATGGATGCCGCGATGGCGCACGGCGTCTTTGCCAAAAGTCTGCGCCTGCCGCCGCTTATCCATCACGAGGATGGCTTCAACGAGGACGAGGCCGAGCGGTTAAAGCCGATGCGCAACATCTATCGCCGCGCAGCCTTGCGCAACGCGCACAGGCTGGTGGTGCCGAGCCTTCAACTCGAAGAGATCGCGCTCAAGGTGTGGCAGCAGCCGCGCGAACACGTGGCGCGGATCGCCAATGGCATTGATACCGCCGCCTTTGCCGCTGCGCCCGATCCGGGTGCCTTGCGCGTGATCAAGCGCCCCGGCGAGCGGTGGGTAGGCACCTTGGCGGGCCTGCGCGCGGTCAAGCAATTGCCGTTGCTGGTCGAAGCGATGCAGGCCCTCGGCGAGGAATGGCATCTGGTGATCGTGGGCGAGGGGCCCGAGCGCGAGGCGATCCGTGCGCGCGCGGCTGCGCTGCAACTGAGCCACCGCGTGCATCTGGCGGGCGCGATTGCGCAGCCTGCCCGGATCATCGGCCTGTTCGATATCTTCGCGCTGTCATCGCGCTCCGAACAATTTCCCCTGTCGGTGGTCGAGGCGATGGCGGCTGGCCTCGCGGTGGCAGCGCCCGATGTGGGCGATATTCGTGCGATGGTGGCTGCGGAGAATCGCCCCTATATCGCAGTGCCTCAGGATGCCGCAGCGCTGGGTCAGATGCTTGCCGAGCTGGCAGCCGATGATGCCGTGCGCGCCGCTGTCGGCGCCGCCAACCGGGTGCGCGCACGCGCCGAATATGGCGCCGATCAGATGATCGCGCATTACCGCGCGCTCTATTGGGGCGCAGCGGGACGCCCTGCCTGAACGGCTGCTTCACGCAGCGTTCAAGCGACGCCTGTCACTTCGCGCCCATCAGTGCCATTGCGCAAGGGCGGTGGGCGGCCTAAAGACCCCGCAAATTCAATCTGAGCGCCGCCGCTGGCGCCTGTGCTTTGACCAGAGGACCCACGCCCCGTGGCACGCAATCTCACCCGATCATTGTCCAAAGGCCCGGCCGGTGAGGGGGCCGACGGCGCGCCCAGCCACGAGGATGAAATCCTCATCCGCGAGATCGACGAAGCGGTGCGGCAGGATGATGCGCTCAATTTCGCGAAGAAATATGGCGCAGCCGTGCTGGGTGTGGTCACCCTCGGGCTTGCCGGGCTCGGCGGCTATTTGTGGTGGGACAGCACCCGCGAAGCCAAGCTGGAAGGCCAATCCGAAACCATCATCGGCGCGCTTGATCTGGCGGGCGCCAATGATTTCAAGAGCGCGGGCGAAAAGGTTGATCCATTGCTTGCCGATGGCAGTCCGGCGGCGCGCACTGCGGCACGCTTCATTCAGGCCAGCGCGGCGCTTGAGGCAGGCAATGATGCCAAGGCGATCGAAATCTTTTCCGGTATTGCCAGCGATCCCGATGCCCCGCAGGCGCTGCGCGATCTGGCGCTGGTGCGCGAGGTTGCTGTCGCTTTCGACAGCCGCAAGCCTGCCGATGTCATCGCCCGATTGAAGCCGCTGGCGGTGCCGGGCCATCCGCTGTTTGGCAGCGCGGGCGAATTGACCGCCATGGCCCATCTTGAAGCAGGTAATCGCCGCGAGGCCGGCGCGATGTTTGCCGCCATCGCCAAGGACGAAGCCTTGCCTGAAACCCTGCGTTCGCGCGCACGGCAGATGGCCGGGCTGCTTGGCGTGGATGCCATTGTTGATGTAACAAAGCTCCTCAAAGACGAAGGGGTGGTCGCAACTGAGCAAGCTGGCGCTGCGGCCAGCGGGGGTGCTGGCAGGGGGGCCGGAGACGGCGCAACACCTGCCGACTAGGGGCTAAGGTTGGACGGATTGATGAAAGTATTTGCACATTACGGGCGCATTGCGCTTGCCGCCGGGCTGCTGGCAACGGCGCTGACGGGCTGCAACCGCGGCGACAAGAAGGTGACCCCGACAGTCGGCCAGCGCGTGCCGATCCTCTCGCGCATCGAAAGCGGTGCCGAGATTGACCGCGCGCTGGCGAGCGTTTCGATCGTGCTGCCGCCCGAACGGCGTAACGCCGAATGGGCGCAGGTCGGCGGCAATGCCGCCAAATCCTATGGCCACCTCGCGCTTGCACCCAACCCGGCCAAAGTGTGGACCGCCAGGGTCGCCGGATCGACCAACCGCGTGCGGCTTGGTGCCTCGCCAGTCGTTGGCAGCGAGATGCTCTTCGCGGTCGGTTCGGATGGCACGATTCACGCCTTCGACAAGGCGACCGGCGCTGCCCGGTGGGATTCCAAGTCGGTTGTCACCAAGGGCACGCGGGCCTCGGCCTTTGGTGGCGGCGTAAGCTACGAAAATGGCCGACTTTACGCCACCAATGGGTTGGGTGAGGCCAAGGCATTGGATGCCAAAACCGGCGAAATCCTCTGGAAAGTGACGCCCGCAGGCCCCTTGCGCGGATCGCCCACCATCGCTTTTGGCGAAGTCTTCGTGATGACGCAGGACAATCAGATTATTGCGCTGAGCGCCAAGGACGGCGCGGTGAACTGGCTGGAGACTGCCTCAACCACGCAATCGGGCGTGTTTGGCGTTGCGGCCCCCGCAGCCGGGCAAGGCACAGTGATTGCAGGCTTTTCGAGCGGCGAATTGAACGCCTATCGCTATGAAAATGGCCGGGTCCTGTGGTCCGATGCCTTGGCGCGCACCAATATCTCAACCGCTGTCAGTTCGCTCACCGATATTGATGCTGATCCAATCATCGATTCGGGCCGCGTCTATGCGCTGGGTCAGGGCGGCCGCATGGCGGCCTACGAATTGCTGTCGGGTCAGCGCATCTGGGAATTGAACCTTGCGGGCATTTCCACCCCGTCAATTGCGGGCGAGTGGATCTTCACCCTCACTGATGATGCGCGGATGCTGGCGATTGCGCGTTCTTCGGGCCGGGTAAGGTGGATTTCGCAGCTGCAACGCTACAAGAACGAAAAGAAGCGCGAAAACCCGATCTTCTGGACCGGGCCAGTGCTGGCGGGCGGCAATCTGTGGGCGGCCTCCTCGCGCGGGGAGATCTGGAAGGTAAACGCCACCACGGGCGAGGCCAGTTTCTTTGCCGATGTGGGCCATCCGGTCAGCAATTCGCCGGTGGTGGCTGACGGAATGCTGTTCATTCTCGATGATTCGGGTGTGATCCATGCCTTCCGCTGAGACGCGGCGCCATCTGTGCCGATTTCCTGCGTGGGTATGGCAAGGGCATTAACCAATTCGCGCTAAGGCCATGAGCCATGAGCGCGAGCACCTCCACCTCTGTCGCATCGGTCCCGGCGCTGCCTGCCAGTGACGTGTCCAGCGCGGTCGGCTTTGTCGGCCTTGCGGGCCTTATGGTGTGGATCATCTTTTGCCGTTCCTATCCCGAAATCGCCGCGATCCTCGGTATCGAGGGCGCATATTCGGGCGCGCGCGGCGTGCTTTCGGGCGCCCATGCGGCGCTTGCGGGCCTTGTGTTCAGCGCAGTGCCGATGGCCTTATGGTCGGTGCTGGTCGACAAGGTGCACCTGCGCCCTTCGACCGGGCTCGACTGGAGCATCAAGCGCCCGCTCGCCGAAGTGCTGCCGGTCTCGGTGGTCAAGATTGCCGGGCTGTGGGGGACATGGGGCGTGCTGGCTGCGCTTTATGCCATGTGCCGCTGGTATTGGGACGGGCAATATCTGTTTGCGATGGACGTCCTGAAGTTTGCCGCACTGCCGCTGGTGGTGCTGTCAGTCCCCTATGTCATCTGGCTCGATCGCCACCTGGTCGATCAGCGCGACGGCGCCTGGCATTTCGGCGCGCTCCTGATCGGCCAGAGCGGTTGGGAGGCGGGCGCGCTTGCCAAACATGCCCGCGCCTGGGCGATCAAGGGCTTTTTCGGTGCGTTCATGATCTCGATCCTGCCAGGCGGTTTTGCCGAGGTGGTGGAGGCCGATTTCGCCCAGATGGCAAGCAATCCGGTCGATCTTGCGGTCAAGCTGATTGCGCTGATGTTCGTGGTTGATGTGCAGATCGGCACCGTCGGATACCTGGTGACGCTGCGCCCGCTTGATGCGCATATCCGTTCGGGCAACCCGTTTGTCGCTGGCTGGCTGGCAGCGTTGCTGTGCTATCCGCCCTTCGTATGGGGTATCATCGGCGGCAATGGCCAGATCCTGAGCTATGAGGTGGCGACCGCTGGCTGGGCGCATTGGCTCAGCGGACAGCCTGCACTCTTGTGGCTGTGGGCCTGGGTGCTGCTGGCGCTGACGGGGGTCTATGCCTGGGCAACCGTGGTGTTCGGCATCCGCTTTTCCAACCTCACCTATCGCGGCGTGCTGACGAACGGGCCCTATCGCTTCACCCGCCACCCGGCCTATCTTTCCAAGAACCTGTTCTGGTGGGCCTCGGTGATGCCGTTCCTCGTCACGAATGGCTCGGCCGGTGATGCGATCCGCAACTGCTTTTTCCTCGCGGTGGTGAACGGCATCTATTACTGGCGCGCCCGCACCGAGGAAGCGCACCTGATGGCAGAAGACGCAAAATATCGCGCATATCATGCGTGGATGGAACAGCACGGCTTTGTCACCGCACCACTCGCCCGGCTCAAGGCGAAGTTTACGCAGCGGGCAAGCGCAGCGCCGCAAGCACCCAGCGCCTTTCCCGCTGAATAAGCCGCTACATCACCGGCGCGCCATCATCGGCATGATATTTGAGCGCTTCGGTTATGGTGATATCGGCGCCTGCAATCGCCTGCTGGAAGGCCGCCATGTGGGGCGTGGCAAAATGCGCCATCAGCGCGGCCTCATCCTGCCACTTCTCGACAATGTGCAGCACCGAGGGATCGAGCACATCGGTGGTGAAGCTGTAGGCGATGCAGCCGTCTTCGGCATTGGATGCCGCCACCATCGCGGCAATCGGGGCCTTGAGCGCTTCAATCGCGCCGTCCTCCACCTTGGCCTTGGCCAGCACGATCAACATTGTCGCATCCTCCCTTGGATCAAAAGGATTGTTCGTAAACCCTGCTGATATCGCCTGCCCACTCCCCATTATAGGCATCGAGCAGACGCTGGGCGGGCACTTTGCCGCTCGCGACAATTTCATCGAGCGTTTCGAGATAGCCGGTTTCATTATCGCCGCTGGCATTCAATTGCCCGCGCGCGGCAAGGCCGCCATGCGCGATTTTGAGCACTTCGCGCGCCACATGACGCAAGGTGCCGCCGCCGGGCGCGGGTGCATCGAGGGCAAGGCGCGGCGCATCATGGCGCAATTGATCGCGCGCCTCCATGCTCCAGTCCTTGACCAAGTCCCATGCTGCATCGAGCGCAGTCTGATCGTAGAGCAAGCCCACCCAGAAAGCAGGCAGCGCGCAAATCCGGTTCCACGGCCCGCCATCGGCGCCGCGCATTTCGAGAAAGCTTTTGAGCCGCACTTCGGGAAAGGCGGTGGAAAGGTGATCCCACCAGTCGCTCTGGCGCGGCTTCTCGCCCGGCAGAACGGAAAGCTTGCCCGCGAGGAAATCCCGGAAGGAAAGGCCCGCTGCATCGATATACTTGCCGTCGCGGAAGACGAAATACATCGGAACATCGAGCATGTAATCAACCCAGCGCTGATAGCCGAAGCCTTCCTCAAAGACGAAAGGCAGCATGCCCGTGCGCGCGGGGTCCGTGTCCGACCAGATGTGCGAGCGGTATGATAGGAAACCGTTGGGCTTGCCTTCGGTAAATGGCGAATTGGCGAACAGCGCGGTCGCCAGCGGTTGGAGAGCAAGGCCGACGCGGAACTTCTTCACCATGTCGGCTTCGGATGAATAATCGAGATTAACCTGGATGGTGCAGGTGCGCAGCATCATGTCGAGGCCCATGCTGCCCACGCGCGGCATGTGCCGCAGCATGATGTCATAGCGGCCCTTGGGCATGATCGGCAGTTCAGCCCGCGTCTTGTCGGGCCACATGCCCAGCCCGAGATAGCCGACCCCGCATTTCTCGCCGATGGTCTTGACCTGTTCAAGGTGCCGCCCGGTTTCCGCGCAGGTCTGGTGAAGATTGACCAGCGGCGCGCCCGACAGTTCGAGCTGTCCGGCCGGTTCAAGGCTGACCGCGCCATCGCTGCCTTTGAGCGCAATCACGTTTCCGCCTTCCTCCACCGGGGTCCAACCGAATTCGGTAAGGCCCATCAAGAGATCGCGGATACCGCAAGGCTCGTCGTAAGAAGGGGCGCGGGTGTCGGCGGTCTTGAACACCAGCTTTTCATGCTCGGTGCCGATGCGCCAGGCATCCTTGGGCTTTTCGCCCTTGATCATGGGCGCGACAAGTTGATCGAGGCTTTCGATGATCGGATCATCAGCCGTGGTTGCTTCGCGCGTGCTCATCGAGAATTTGCCCCTGTCTGGCCGGTGGCCTTAGAAAACCCAATCCCAAGTGGGAAGCGCAAAACCGCTTTGTAAGGGGTCTTTCACCAGTCGCCGCGGGTGGCCATCCATACTCCCAGCGCGGCGATGGCGGCGGTCTCGGCGCGCAAGATTCGCGGGCCAAGGCTGATGGGGCGCGCGGCAGGGTGAGCGCGGATGGCGGCGCGTTCCGCTTCGTCAAAGCCGCCTTCGGGGCCGATCACGATTGCGGCGGGGCCGGAATGGGCGGCGAATACAGCGCTTGCGGGCGCGCCGCCCGCTTCATCGGCGAAGAACAGCGCGCGCTCCTCGGGCCATTTGGCGAGCAGCGCTGCCAGCTTCACAGGTTCCGCGAGGGCTGGCAGCGCGGTGCGGGCGCATTGCTCGGCGGCTTCAATGGTGATCGCGCGGGCGCGGTCGGTATTGAGCTTGTCGGCAACGCAGCGCCGGGTAACCACCGGCTGGATCTTTGCAGCGCCCAGTTCGGTGGCTTTCTCCAGCACCAGATCGAAGCTGTCTTTCTTGAGCAGGGCGGGGCACAGCCACAGATCGGGCACTGCCTCGCGCGGGCGCAGCATTTCGGCGACCTCCAGCCCCACATCGCGCTTGCCGACATCGCCTACCCTCGCGGCCCATTCGCCGGTGACATCGTCGCACAGGATCACCACGTCGCCGGGCTCGGCACGCATCACCCGGGCGAGGTAATGCGCGGGGTTCCCTTCGATCCGCACCATCGCGCCCGCCGCCAGAGGCTCGGCAACGAACAGGCGCGGGGCGCTCTTGGGCGGCCAGGCGGGCGTAGCGGGCATGGCTTTGCACTAGGCGCAAGGGCCGCTAGGGAGCAAGCATGAACACCGAGATCGTCCCTGATAGCGAGCATAAGGGGTTCGTTGCCCGCCTGCCGCAGCTTCCGCGCGATCTGGCGCTGCTGGCGCGGTTCGATCGGCCGATCGGCTGGTGGCTTTTGTTCTGGCCCTGCGTGTTCGGGGTGTGGCTGGCGGGCGAGGGCGTGCAATGGGCGCTGCTTGGCTGGCTGCTGCTCGGCAGCATCGCGATGCGCGGGGCGGGGTGCGTGTATAATGATATCGTGGACGCCGATCTTGATGCCAAGGTCGCGCGCACCGCAAGCCGCCCGGTGGCAAGCGGGCGGGTGTCGAAAAAGCTGGCATGGGGCTGGCTGGTGGCGCTTAGCCTTGTCGGGTTGGTGGTGCTGCTGCAACTGCGCTTTGAGGCGCAACTCGTCGCGCTGGCCAGCCTTGCGCTGGTTGCTGCCTATCCCTTCATGAAGCGGATCACCTGGTGGCCGCAGGCGTGGCTGGGGATGGTGTTCAACTGGGGGCTGCTGGTCGGCTGGAGCGAATTGCGGCTCGATAATCTCGGCGCGCTCGCGGCGGTTTATGCTGGGTGCATCGCCTGGGTGATCGGATACGATACGATCTATGCCCTGCAAGACCGCGAGGATGATGCGCTGGTCGGCATCCGTTCATCCGCGCTCGCCATGGGCGGCAAGGTGGTGGGCGGCGTCGCGGCTTTCTATGCCGCTGCGATCGGCCTGTGGGGGCTGGGGGTCTGGCTCTACCGTCCTGATCCGCTGGCACTGCTGGCGCTGTTGCCGGTGGCGGGGCATCTATGCTGGCAGGTGGCGACGCTCGATCCCCAAGACCCGGACAATCCGCTGGCCCGGTTCCGCGCCAATCGGCTGGCAGGCGCGCTGATGGCAGCGGCGTGTTTCGTTGTCGGTAACGCTTAATCTTCAGGCTTGAGCGAAGGGTCGAGATCGCGCGGGCGCATGAAGTGGGTAACCGCGGCGCAATATTTCTTGAGCTGCGACCAGTGGTCGATCTCGCATTCCACCACCGCATAGGCCGCCGTCGGAAACTTCACCACCGCCTCGCGGAACAGCGGGTTCTCCTTGGCCGGGGCCACCAGTTCCAAGAGCACATCCTGCAAGCCCGGATTGTGGCCGACGATCAGCACGCTCTGTGCCTCGTCATCGCCCGTGCCGGCATGGGCTTCGATGGTCTCGATGATGGTATCGTAGCTGGCGAGATAAAGCCGCTGGTCATAGATGGGCGGCTGTGGCAGAGCGGCACCATCGAGCGTTGCCGTCACCCTCACGGCCGGGCTTGCCAGCACCAGATCCCATTGCGGCCCATGCTCGCGTATATGCCGCCCGATCAGGCGCGCGCCCTTGCGACCCCTTTCGGTTAGACCGCGGTCGAAATCGCGCTGCGCGGTATCGTCCCAGTCCGACTTGGCATGGCGCAAGAGACCCAGGATTTTCATGTCAGGCGCGCATCCTTGGAGAGGTGGTCGGGGCCGGAAGGCTCCGGTGCGGTATCCTCTCTCGAAACACCAGCAGCGAGCCGTTGTAAAGCCTCATCGAGCGTCACGCGCAAAACCGGCGTGCCTTGCGGGAAGGCCGACAGGAGCCTGGTGGGAAAGGCGGGCGAGAGGACGATGAAATGGCCTGCATCATCCTTGGAGCGAATCAGCCGCCCGAACGCCTGCGCGAGCCGCGCGCGGATGATGCGATCATCATAGGCGGCCCCGCCATTTGCCGCACGGCGCGCCTTGTGGAGGATATCGGGGCGGGGCCAGGGCACCTGTTCGAGCACCACGCAGCGCAAGGATTGCCCCGGCACATCCACCCCGTCGCGCAGGGCATCCGTGCCGAGCAGGCTGGCGCGGGCATCATCGCGGAAGATATCAACCAGCGTTCCGGTGTCGATCGGATCGACATGCTGGGCATAGAGAGGAAGCCCCGCCCGCGCGAGGCGATCAGCGATCCGGCCATAGACCGCGCGCAGCCGCCGGATCGCGGTGAACAGGCCAAGCACGCCGCCGCCAGATGCTTCGATAATACGCGCGTAAGCTCCCGCCAGCGCAGGCAGATCGCCTTTGCGGATATCGGTGACGATCAGCACTTCGGCGCGCCCTGCATAATCGAACGGGCTGGAAGCCGCCGAGAGCATGGGGCGTGCCGCGATATGGGCCGCGCCCGAACGGGCAATGGCGCTGGCCCACTGGGCGTCATCATCGCCGCTCTCTGTCCTGTCGGTCAGGGTTGCGCTTGTCAGCATCACGCCGTGCGCAGGTTCGAGCACGACCCGAGCAAACGGCTTCATCGGATCGAGCCAGCGGCGGTGGATAGCAATGTCAAACTCGCGCGCTTCGGAACGCTCGACCGCCAGCCAATCGACGAAGTCGGGATCGGCCGGGCCGCCAAGCCGGGCGAGCAGCGCTTCCCAGCCACCAAGCAGATCAATCCGCCAGGCAAGGGCAAAGCGCGCACCTTCGATCCGCGCCCGTCCTTGCGCATCGAGCCAGTCGGGCGGATCGGCCAGCACGGCCTCCAGCCTGCCGCCGAGCCGGATCAGGGGCACACGGATCGCGGCAAGCGCATCAGCGGCATTGCCCGCTGCCTCGATCACTTCGCCGGGCAGATCGGCCGCTTCGGTCTCGATCCCGTAGCCGCTATCGGCCGCACCGCTTTCATCGCGCGCATAGGTGGCGGTGCGCACGGCGGCGAGCAGGGCTTCGATGGGGCCGAAGGGATTGCCTTCATGGATGCGCGCCATCCAGCCTTCGGAAGGGAGCTGGCTCGCGGCCTTGACGGCAGCCGCGATCGCTTCACCGCCTACCTCGTCATCGCTTGCGATATCCGCGAGCCGCGCCGCCAGCCCGCGCCTGCGCCCGCGCCCTTCGCGTTCAGGGCCGGTGATCCAGCGTTTGAGTTCCATCGTCTCTTGCGCGGAAAGCGTCGCGGCGAAGGTCGAATCGGCGGCGTCGAACACATGGTGACCCTCATCGAAGATCAGCCGCGTCGGACGCTGCGCCGGATCGCGTGCGCGCGCGGCGTTCACCATCACCAGCGCATGATTGGCGATCACGAGATCGGCCTGCGCGCTTGAGCGGGCGGCGCGTTCGATGAAGCATTTGCGGTAATGCGGGCAGCCGGCATAGATGCACTCGCCCCGGCTGTCGGTGAGCGAGGCAATCCCGCGCTTGCGAAACAGGGTGCCGAGCCAGCCCGGCAGATCGCCGCCGATCATGTCGCCATCGCTGGAAAAGGCCGCCCAGCGCGCCACCAGTTGCGCCAGCACGGCGGGCCGCCCGGCAAAGCCGCCTTGCAGCGCGTCTTCGAGATTGAGGAGGCACAGGTAATTTTCCCGCCCCTTCCTCACCACCACGGGCGGCGATCCGTCGGCGCGCTTGACCGGCCATGCCCGGCGGCTCTCGCGGCGCAGCTGGCGTTGCAGGTTCTTGGTGAAGGTCGAAACCCACACCGTCCCGCCCGAAGCCCGCGTCCACAGCGCAGCGGGCGCAAGATAGCCCAGCGTCTTGCCGATCCCGGTGCCTGCCTGTGCGAGCGCGAGATGCGGCACGCCCTTGGCCGCGCGCGGCGCAAAGATGCGCAGCGCGTCCTGGGCATAGGCGCGCTGGCCCTCGCGCTGTTCGGCCTCGGCGCCAGTAAGGCGCGCGAGTTCCGCCAGCACATCGGCAGGCGCAAGATCGACCTGGCGGGGCTGAGCGCGTTCGGGGGCTTCCTCCCATTCGGGCAGGGCTGCAAACAGCCAGCGTTCGGCCTTTTCGGGCTTGGCAATATGGGGCTTGAGCACCTGCGCCCAGGGCCAGCGCAGGCGCTCCAAGGATTGCAGCGCGCTCCACGCCCCGGCACGCTCGAACCATTCAGGATCGCTCACTGCCGCCAGCAAGGCGCCTGCCGCCTGCTGAAGCAGCGCAGGCACATCGGCATCCCCCGCTGGCACGGGCAGGCCGAGCGCTTCGGCCAGCCCGCGTGGGGTGGGCACGCAGAACCGCGCCGGGTGGACGAAGGCAAAGGCTTCCAGCAAGTCGAGCCCCGACAAATCCGGGTAGCCCAGCCGTGCCGCCACCAGCGGCGCGTTGATCAGCAGCACTGGCGTATCGGCGGCGGCCATGATCGCCTCGCCCTTGGCGATCGCCTGCGTCGCCCCATCCGCCCGCAGCCAGGTGCTGCCATGGCTGGCGTGGAGCGCAGGCAGGGGGAGAGGATCGGGGAGGTTCACGCCATCTGTGATGGGCGAAGCCAGCGCGGTTGTAAACGCTCTGCCCCAGCTCCGGGTCACGGCCTCGGCCCGGCTGGCTGTCCTACATGCCGGCTGTCGGGTAGCAAGCAGCATGGATCGCCAACAAACCTGCTTTTGCGCTGCAAACCCCATGTCCGTCCGCTCGTCAATATGGCGTGTAACGCCATGACGAAAAGGGAAAAACTGGTAAAGTGCGGCCCGGACAGGGTGTCCGCTTTGTCCGCCTTGTCTGCGCTAACAGGCTTGCAAGCGGCCCGCGCTTGGGCAATGGCCGCCCTGCTATGATGAAGATTTCCGAAGACCTCATCGCGGCTGCCCGCGTGTCCAAGGCCTGGCCCTTCCAGGAAGCGATGAAGCTGGTGAAGCGGTATCCCGATGGCAAGCGCGGGAGCGATGGCGAGCTTGTGCCAGTGCTGTTCGAAACCGGCTATGGCCCCTCGGGCCTGCCGCATATCGGCACCTTTCAGGAAGTCTTGCGCACCACGCTGGTGCGGCGCGCCTATGAAGTGCTCACCGGCGGCGCACCGACGCGGCTGGTGGCGTTTTCGGATGACATGGACGGCCTCAGGAAAGTGCCGGACAATGTGCCCAGCAAGGAGCTGCTCACCGCCAATCTCGGCAAGCCCCTGACGCGCATTCCCGATCCTTTCGGCACGCATGAAAGCTTTGCCCACCACAACAATGCGCGGCTGTGCGCTTTTCTTGACCAGTTCGGCTTCGATTACGAATTCGTCTCGGCTTCCGATTGCTACAATGGCGGGCAGTTCGACGAGGCCTTGCGGCAAGTGCTGCGCCATTATGACGCGATCATGGACATCATGCTGCCCACGCTGCGCGAGGAACGCCGCCGCACCTATTCGCCCGTCCTGCCTGTCAGCCCGGCAAGCGGCGTGGTGCTGCAAGTGCCGCTCGAAGTGGTCGATGCGCAAAGCGGCCTCGTGCGCTTCGAGGATGAGGGCCGCACAATCGAACACTGCATCTTCGGCGGCAACGCCAAGCTGCAATGGAAGGTCGATTGGGCGATGCGCTGGTATGCTCTGGGCGTTGATTACGAGATGTGCGGCAAGGATTTGACCGACAGCGTCACCCAGTCGGGCAAGATTGTGCGCGAATTGGGCGGCAAGAAGCCCGAAGGCCTGATCTACGAGCTGTTCCTTGATGCCAAGGGCGAGAAGATTTCCAAGTCCAAGGGCAATGGACTCTCGATCGAGGAATGGCTCACCTATGGCAGCGAGGAGAGCTTGGGCTTCTACATCTTCCGCGAGCCCAAGAGCGCCAAGCAATTGCATGTCGGCGTCATCCCCAAGGCGATTGACGAGTACTGGCAATTCCGCACCAGCCTTGCCGATCAGCCGATGGACAAGCGGCTCGGCAATCCGGTGTGGCACCTGCTCAGCGCCAACGCCGCGACGCTCGCCGAAAACCCGGCTGGCGCGGGCGACGCGCTGGCTGTGCCCTTCAGCCTGCTACTCAATCTGGTCGGCGTGCTGGGCGCGGGGGCGACGCGCGAGGCGGTGTGGAGCTATCTTGGCAATTATATCGCCGATGCCGATCCCGCAGCGCACCCGGCGCTTGATGATCTGGTCGGCAAGGCGCTTGCCTATAACCGGGATTTCGTCGCGCCGACGCTGGTAAAGCGCGCGCCGCAGGCCAGCGAGGTGGCAGCGCTGCAAGCGCTCGACAGCGCCCTTGCCGCAGCGCCTGCCGATATCAGTGCCGAGGACTTGCAGACCATCGTTTATGAAATCGGCAAGCGCGAGGAATTTGGCTTTGAAAACTTGCGCGACTGGTTCCGCGCGCTTTACGAAACCTTGCTTGGCAGCGAGCAAGGCCCGCGCATGGGCAGCTTTATTGCTCTTTACGGGATTGGTCCAAGCCGTAAACTGATCGCCGAGGCGCTGGCACGGGCTGGCTGACGCACCGGCGCAGGCATGAAAGCGGGTGGCAGCCCGTGCCGGACCGGGCGGCTTGGTCAGGCCGGAATGGATCGGAATGTGGCTGAATAGCCAGGCCTGCGCCCTACCGCCAGGGCCGCGTGCGATACCACTTGGTGATGACATATTTCGCGCCGCGCACCACGGGCGATCCGGCGTGCATCGTATCGACATTCGGCGTGCCGTCAGGGTGGGCATTGTTCCAGATCATCAGCACGCCGGGCTTGGGATCGATCTTGATGCCGACATGAGTGAAGTGGGTATCGCCGCCTTCTTCGACTTCGTTGAGATAGGCCATTGCGGTCCACGACCGCTGCCCGCCGCGCGCCTTTTCAAGCGGCCAATAGCCCTCGGTGGTGTAGAACCAGTCATTATGCGGCTTGAACTGCTGACCGGGCAGATAGCGCTGGCCCTGCACGAATTCCCCGAATGCCGGATCAATCCCGAGCATATCGTCGATCCGCCGCGAAATACCGCGCACGAAACTGTCTTCAGGATCAAGATCGCCGGAAAACGAGGTGCGAAAGCCGCTTGCGTAATCCAGCTCGTGCAGGCTTGAAGGGCGCGCCACCTCATCGATCATGGCGCACAGCCGCACACATTCGGCAGCGCTCAGAAAATCGCCCACAGCGAAAATCTCGGCCTTGTCGGTCGGCACGGTATAGACCGCAGGATCAGCGGCCAGCCGCGCGCGCACGCTTGCGCCCAGTTCGGCAAGAGCTGCCTGATCGGCGATCTCTTCGGTTGCAGGAGTGATGGTAGCCATGGCCACGTACATACCGCGCCTGCGCGCGCTTGCAAACACAACCCCCGCCCGATCACTCCGGCGGGGGAAGCGCCCTGCTGCTGCCAGCCCGTCCTACCAGAAGAAGTTCTCGATCACGTCCACCACCTCGCCGGAGAAGATATCGACCAGCAGGACATCATCGTAATAGCGCACCCAGCGGAACCGATCTCCCGAAGGCGGAAGGCGGAATGCCCAGGGGTCATTGAGGAAGAAGCGTGGCTGGAAGAACAGCGGATCAAGGACGAAACCGACGCCGACCGGCCGGTAGAAATGGCCCGCGAAAGGCGAGAAATAGGGGCCGGGCCTGAACAGAAAGCGGTTGGCCTGACGATGCCCGAACCAGTTGAAGCGGCCGTTGTTGCGCCAGCCGCGATCCCAGCGCAGCCCGTCGCGGAAGCCCTGATTATAGCCGAACTGCCGCCCACCGCCCCAGTTGTTGCCGCGCCAGTCGTTGCGGTTACCGCGCCAGCCGTCGTTACCGCGCCAGCCATCGTTACCGCGCCAGTCGCCGCGCGGATCACCGCGCCAGCCATCGTTACCGCGCCAGTTGCCGCGCCAGCCATCGCGCCGACCGCCGCGCCAATTGTCATTGCGCACGTTGACGCCGCCTCCCACGTCGCCGCGCCCGATCCCGCGATTGCCGTTCCAGTCCCCGCGTCCGCCGCCGCCGACATTCACGCCCTGCGCGGCAAGATTATCGGTGCGGACATAGGGACTTGCCGCATTGCCGCGATTGCCTTCGCCATAGCTTGGAGGGGCCTGAATGTCGCCGCGATCAATGGCGGCGCGTTCGCGCAGCATCTCGCTGCGCTGGGGGCGGGCATAATCTGCTGCAGCGTAATTGCCCGCATTGCCCGCATTGCCGGGATAATTGCTGCCGCGCGCCGCGGCGCGGCTGCGCGCGCCGTTCCAGCCGCCGGTATCGCCAGCGCCGTTGGCGCCGCCGCTCCAGCCGCTGCCGCGATTGCGTGCGCCTTCGCCGCGCCCGCCCCGCCCGCCGCCACCGCCACGCCCGCGTTCCTGCATCGTCGCAGCCGAACCGGATGCGCTGGGCGGCGCGCTGATGGGTGCAGGGCCCGTATCGGGCGCGATCATCATATCGGGAGTGATCTGCGGCGCTGCCACTGCCGGGCTGGCCGCCGCAGCGAGCATCAAGGCGAGCGCTGACAAGGCGCCAGCGCAGGGCAGTCGGGTGTCATTCATAACCGTCTCCAGTAAAGCGGTTCCACCACCCGCAGCGTTTCATGACGCGCGTATAGTTCAGCCAGACTGTCAAAAAGCTGAACCAATTGGTCCGCGATTGTGCTGCACGCTTGACCGCTCGCAGGCTCGCGCGCCATGGGGGGGCATGTTTGAAACGCTGGAGGATGTTCGTCGCGATTGGCTGGGCCGCCTGGCCCGCGCGCCGCGTGATCGCAAGTGCGCGATGCATACGCCGGTGGTGGTGAGCGCGCCAGCGGACGCACGGGTGATGGTGCTGCGTGCCTTCGATCAAGCCGCCGCACGCCTGCGCTTCCACACCGATGCGCGCTCGCCCAAGGTCGCTGCAATCGCCGCCGATCCCCGCATGGCTGCGGCGTTCTACGACAAGAGCGCCAAGATCCAGATCAGGGTGCGCGGGGCAGGGCGTGTGGAGACACGCGGGCTGGTGGCCGATGCCGCATGGGCGGCAGGCACCAATTTTGCCCGCCGCTGCTATCTGGGCGAGGGGCCGGGGAGCCTCTCCGCAGTGCCGACGTCAGGCCTGCCGCCTGAGTTCGAAGGCGTCGAGCCCGATGACGAACAGCTCATCCCGGCGCGCGAAAACTTCGCGGTTCTGCTGATCGATGTGGAGCAAGTGGACTGGCTCTACCTCGCCCACACCGGCCATGTCCGTGCGCAGTTCACCCGCGCGGGCGATGGCTGGGAAGGGCGCTGGGTGACGCCGTAGCGGCGCGGGCAAAGTTTACTGCCCGCGCGCAACATCACCGCGTCAGCTTCTTGTAAGCCAGCCGGGTCGGGCGGTCGGCCGCATCGCCCAACCGGCGACGCTTGTCTTCCTCGTAGGCTTCGAAATTGCCTTCGAACCATTCGACATGGCTGTTGCCTTCAAACGCCAGAATATGCGTTGCCAGGCGATCGAGGAAGAAGCGGTCGTGGCTGATCACCACCGCGCAGCCTGCGAAGTTTTCGATCGCATCTTCCAGTGCCGCCAGCGTTTCCACGTCAAGATCATTGGTCGGCTCGTCGAGCAGCAGCACGTTGCCCCCTGCCTTCAGCATCTTGGCCATGTGCACGCGGTTGCGTTCGCCGCCTGAAAGCTTGCCGACATTCTTCTGCTGATCGGGGCCCTTGAAGTTGAACGCGCCCACATAGGCCCGCGTGCTCATGTCCTGCCCGTTGACCTTCATGTAATCGAGCCCGTCGCTGATTTCCTGCCATACATTATTGGCCGGGTTCAGCTGATCGCGGCTCTGATCGACATAGCCCAGCCGCACGGTCGAGCCGATTTCCACCGTTCCGCTGTCAGGGGTTTCCTTGCCGGTGAGGATCTTGAAGAGGGTCGATTTGCCGGCGCCGTTCGGCCCGATCACGCCGACAATCCCGCCTGGCGGGAGCATGAAGCTGAGGTTTTCGAACAGGAGCTTGTCGCCGTAAGCCTTGGTAATGTTCTTGGCTTCGATCACCTTGCCGCCCAAGCGCTCGGGCACCTGAATGACAATCTGCGCCTTGCCGACTGCGCGGTTATCCTGGCTGTTCTGGAGTTCTTCGAACTTGCGGATACGCGCCTTGGACTTGGTCTGGCGGGCAGCAGGCGTCTGGCGGATCCATTCGAGTTCGCGTTGCAGCGCCTTCTGCTTGCCGCTTTCCTCGCGGCTTTCCTGCTCCATCCGCTTGGCCTTCTTTTCAAGGTAAGTCGAATAGTTGCCTTCGTAGGGGTAGTAGGAGCCGCGATCGAGTTCGAGAATCCATTCCACCACATTATCAAGGAAATAGCGATCGTGCGTGATCATCAGCACCGCGCCTGCATATTCCTTGAGATGGTTTTCCAGCCACTGGACGGATTCTGCATCGAGGTGGTTGGTGGGTTCATCCAGCAGCAGGATCGAAGGCTTCTGGATCAGCAGCCGGGTGAGCGCGACGCGGCGCTTTTCTCCGCCTGAAAGGCTTTCCACCGGCCAATCGCCCGGCGGGCAGCGCAGCGCTTCCATCGCGACTTCGAGCTGGTTGTCGAGCGTCCAGCCGTCAACCGCATCGATCTTGTCCTGAAGCTCGCCCATTTCCGCGCCGAGCGTATCGAAATCGGCATCGGGCTCGCACATCAGGGCCGAGATTTCGTTGAAACGATCCACCATGTCGGCAATGCCGCGAGCGCCATCCTTGACGTTTTCCAGCACCGTCTTGGTGGGATCAAGCTCCGGCTCCTGTTCGAGATAGCCGATGGTGATGTTCTCGCCCGGCCATGCTTCGCCGGTAAAGTCCTTGTCGATCCCCGCCATGATCTTGATGAGGGTCGATTTGCCGGCGCCATTGGGCCCGACAATGCCGATCTTGGCGCCCTGATAGAATTGCAGGCTGATATTGTTGAGCACCGGCTTCTGGGCGCCGGGGAAAGTCTTGGTCATGCCCTTCATGACAAAGGCGTATTGCGCGGCCATCGGTTCAGTCCTTGCTGGGATCGTCAAAAGGCGGTTTGGAAAGATTGGCAGGGCAGATAGGGAAGGCAAGGGGGAGAGGCAAGCGGCTAGACAGCGACGCGGGGCAAGGATAGCAACGGGTGCCATGAAAAACCTTGCTCTGGCGCTTGCCGCCCTGCCGCTCATCGCGCTTTCGGTTGCCGCCGCGGCGCAACAAGGCGATCCTGCCGCGCTCGAAACTGCGGCGAGCAAGGCACTTGCCGCTGATGATATTGCCTATGGCTTTACCGAGGGGCTGACCACCGAAGTCGGCCCGCGTCAGGCGGGGACCGAGGCCGAGGCGCGCGGGCGGGCATGGGCGGTCCAATGGCTCAAGGCCAATGGCTTTGCCAATGTCGCCGATGAACCCTTCGCGATGAATACATGGGTGCCCGGCGATATTGCGCGGGCGCGGGTCACAGGGCCGTTCGCGCAGGATCTGGTGGTGCTGCCGCTTGGGGACAGCGCCGCAACGCCGCAGGGCGGGATCGAGGCCGAAGTGGTGTTCTTCCCGAGCTTTGACGATCTGCGCGCCGCGCCCGAGGGCAGCCTGAAAGGCAAGATCGCCTATATCAGCCATCAGATGCGGCAAGCACAGGATGGTTCGCACTATGGGTTTGCAGGGCCGGTGCGCTGGGTCGGGCCGGGCATTGCGGCGAGCAAGGGCGCGGTGGCGGCTGTCATCAAGTCGGTCGGCACTGACTATCACCGCAACCCGCATACCGGCGGCACGGATTTTGCCGAGGGTGTGAAGCCGATCCCGGCAGGCGCGCTGAGCCTGCCCGATGCCGAGAACCTTGAACGCATGTTCGCGCGCGCAGGCGGCAAGCCCATCACGCTGCGGCTGGAGTTGAACCCGCGCCAGCTTGGCACCACCATGAGCGGCAACGTGGTGGGCGAGATTGTCGGGCGCAATCCCGCGCTTCCGCCGGTGCTGCTCGCTTGCCACCTTGATAGCTGGTGGAATTCGCCGGGCGCGTTCGATGATGCGGCTGGCTGCGGGATCATTGCGGCGGCCGCCAAGACAGCGGCTGCGGCGGGTCAGCCCTTGCGCACCATCCGCGTGCTGTTCGCTGGCGCCGAGGAAGTCGGCCTCCACGGTTCGGTCGCCTATTCCAAAGCGCATATCAATGAACCCATCGCTGTGGGCCTCGAAAGCGATTTCGGTGCGGACCGGATCTGGCGCTTCCAGTCCAATTTCCGAGAGAGCAATCCTGCCTTGCACGCCCGGCTCGCCCGGGCGGTTGCTCGCTTTGGTGTTGCCAATTCGCCGCTGGTTGCCACCGGCGGGGCCGATCTCAACATCGTGCGCGACCAGAAAGGGGCGCTCGTCAATCTTCAGCAGGACGGCACCCGCTATTTCGACCTGCACCACACGCCTGACGATACGCTCGACAAGATCGATATCGTCCAGATGCGGCAGAATGTGGCGGTGTGGGCGACCGTGGTGGGGATCCTCGCCAACGAGCCGAACGGCATCCTGACGGGCACTTTTGAACGCACTGGCCCTGATGTGATGCGCGAGTGAGGCCGGGCCTTGCCGCCGGACGATAGCGAATGGCCGGGGCGGCTCGAACGCCTGCTGATCGCCTGCGCGCGTGAGGGGCGCATACTGACCTATGCCGAGGCTGCGCGCTCGCTCGCACTGCCGCCGCCGCACACCATCCACAAGACCGCCGAACTGCTTGAAGCGCTGATACGCCATCACGCGGCAGCTGGTGCGCCGCAGCTTGCCAGCCTTGTGGTCTCGAAGGCGAGGGGCGGCCTGCCTGCGCCCGGCTATTTTGCGTTGATGGGCGAGCTGGGGCTTTACACCGGCCCTGCCGAGGGGCCGCAGGCCAGGGCCTTTCACGCAGGCGAAGTCGCCGCCTGTTTCGCAGCGGCCCAAGCCGCGTGATTGCGCGCACACTGGCGGGCCGGGCTGCGGTGTTCTATCATCACCCCTCACGCTGACGGGGCCACGCGCGCGATGCATCTCAATTTCAAGCACCTGCGCTATTTTCATGCGGTTGCCCATGAAGGCAACCTGACCAATGCCGCGCGGCGGCTCAATGTCTCGCAATCCGCGCTGTCGACCCAGATCCGCCAGCTCGAAGAGAGCATCGGCCATGACCTGTTCGAACGGCGCGGGCGCAGGCTTGAACTGACCGAGGCGGGGCGCGTCGCGCTCAATTACGCGGACGGCATCTTCGAGACCGCGAGCGAGATGGTGGCGACCTTTTCCGGCACCGGGCAAACGCTGCGGCACTTGCGCATCGGGGCGGTCAGCAATCTGTCGCGCAACTTCCAGATCAGTTTTCTGGGGCCGATGCTGGCGCGCGAGGATGTGCATCTGGTGATCCGCACCGGCACGCTTGCCATGCTGGCCAGTGCGCTCGAAGCGCACGAGATCGATGTGCTGCTCACCAATCGGCTGCCGTTCCGCGACAGCGCCACCACCTGGCGCGCGCATCTACTGGACGAGGTGCCGGTCAGCCTGATCGGCCATGCACCGATGGAGCGGGCGGGCGACAGTCTTGACGATGTGCTGGCGACCGCGCGGCTGATCGTGCCCGCCAAGGACAGCGGAGTGCGCGCCGATTTCGATCTCTTGGTGGATCGGATGGGCATCCTGCCCAATATCATCGCCGAGGCCGATGACATGGCGATGCTGCGACTGCTGGTGCGCGCGGGCACCGGGATCGGCCTTGCCCCGCCGATCGTGGTGCGCGATGAGTTGGAGGCCGGGCTCCTTTACGAGATCATGACCATTCCGGGCCTTTCTGAAAGCTTCTTTGCGATGGTGCAAGCGCGCCGCTTCCAGCATCCATTGGTGGATGAGCTGCTGGCGGCACACGGCGCTTCCTAGTTCTGTTCACTCGAACGATAAGATCATTTCATTGAATTTTGCAGAACACTAAGGCGTCGCTATCCCCCTGTCCTCATACATGCCTTGTCGAAGGCTACAGGGGATAGATCGCCATGGATATCGCATTCGGGATTGCCGCCGGGATCGCTGCTTGCCTTGTGCTCGCTATCAGCGCGCTGGCGGCAGGGGATCGCAGCGCGCGCGGGCTCAGCCTGATGCTCGAAGGGGTGATGCTGGCGCTGCTCGCCGCGGCGCTCACCGCGCTGGTGCAGGTTGTGCAGGGCGAGGCTTACACCATCGGCCTGCTGACAGCCCATGATGCGGGCCTCAGCCTGCGCATGGACGCTGTCAGCCTGCCGATGATCGCGCTAGTCAGCTTTATTGGCTGGATCGTGCTGCGTTATGCCCGCACCTATCTCGCCGAAGAGCCGCGCCGGGGGTATTTCACCGGGTGGCTGACCTTTACGCTTGCCAGCGTCCTGCTGTTTGCGGGCGCGGGCAATCTGGTGCAACTGGTGGGCGCGCTGATCGCAACCAGCCTCGGCATCAACCGGCTGCTGCTCTTCTATCCCGAACGCGCTGCTGCACGGCGGGCTGCGCGCAAGCAATTCATCACTGCGCGCATCGCCGATTTCGCGCTGTTGAGCGGCGCGGGCCTGCTGACGCTGGCCTATGGCACCAATGACATTGCCGCCATCCTTGAAGCGGCGCGGCTCGGCACCGGCGGCACGCCAGCGATGCTGGCGGCGGCGTTCCTGGCGGTGGCGGCAGTGATCATTTCCGCCCAGTTCCCGCTCCACGGCTGGCTGAGCGAAGTCATGGAAGCGCCCACGCCCGTTTCGGCGCTGCTCCATGCGGGCGTGATCAATGCAGGCGGCTTGCTGCTGATCCGCTTTGCCGATGTCATGCTGCTGTCGCCTGCGGTGATGGCGGGGCTGGTGATGATCGGCGGCTTTACCGCGCTGTTCGGCGGCCTCGTCATGTTGACGCAGCCTGCCGTCAAGACCTCGCTCGCATGGTCGACTGTGGCGCAGATGGGCTTCATGATCATGCAGTGCGGCCTGGCGCTCTTCCCGCTCGCGCTGCTGCACATCCTTGCCCATTCGCTTTACAAGGCGCACAGCTTCCTTGCTTCGGGCGGGGCGGTGGAACAGATCGCCGCCTTCAAGCGGCCCGGCCCGGTGGCGGTGCCCGATGCAGGGGCGGTGGCGCTGGCGTTCCTGGCTGCGCTCGGCATCTACGCCGCGATGAGCTTTGGCCTGCCGGTTGGCGAAAAATCGCCGCAGGCAAGCGCGCTCGGTGCTATCCTGATTTTCGGAGTGGCATACCTCTTGGCGCAGGGTCTTGCGGGCTCGGCGCCTGCTGCGCTGATGCGGCGGATGGGCGTCTATTCGCTGGCGGCCTCGCTCGGCTATTTTGCGCTCCATGCTTTCGCCATGTGGCTGACGGCGGGCACGCTGCCTGCTGCGCCCGCGCCGCAAGCGCTTGAATGGGTGCTGATCGGGCTTGCGGTCATCAGCTTCGGCGTGGTGGCGGTGGCGCAGTCGATGTTCCCGCTGTGGGCCTATCACCCGGCTGCTGCGGGCCTGCGGGTTCACCTGTCCAACGGGCTTTATGCCAACGCCATGCTCGATCGCCTGCTCGGCGGCTGGGCGCTGCGCTGAAACGTGCGAACGCAACGAGGAGATCACCCATGACGATCAAGAAGACCGCCAATCTGTGGGACGTTGCCGATGCCGCTGCCCGTCAGATCCCACCCGTTTGGCCGCTCGCGTCGAGTGTCGCGGTAAACCCCTATTTCGGGCAGAGTACGCTTGATCTTGCCACCACCAGCGCGCTGCTGGCGCGGGTGAGCACCGCACGCACCACCATGCCGCGCGACTGGTTTGCCAGCGCCATCGCGAGCGGCGCGATCGCCGATGATGATATCGCGGCGGCGCTTGCCGCCTGCACCGCGCCGCTGCGGCCTGCCAGCATCGAGGCGGTGAAGCTTGCCGCCACCACCGCCCGCCCGTCGGCCCGCCCGCTGCCGACCATTGCCGATCTTGCCGCCGAGGTTTCGGGGATCGATTGGCCCGCGTTGATCGCGGAACGCTTTGGCCATTGGGCTGCGGGCTGGTGCGATCAGGGGCAGGCCCTGTGGGCCGCGCCCAAGGGCAGGGGCCCGTTCCGCGCGTGGCAGGCCGCTGCCCAGCATGATCTTACCCTGGAGATTGCAGGCCTTGCCGGGTTCGGCGCTTTTGTGGCCGATGCGCCCGACAGCGCGATCGAGGCCATGGCGCGCAATGTGGCGCGGCTTGATCTGGTGCCCGCCGCGCTGCCGACCTATTTTCACAGCCTCCTCATCACGCTTGGCGGCTGGGCGCAGGTTGCCCGCTATCTGCAATGGCAGGCCGAACTTGGCGGCGGCGAGGATACGGCTCCGGCTGAATTCCTCTGTATCCGCCTGATGTGGGAAGCAGCGCTTTATGCGCAGTACGAACCGCTGATCGCGGCGCGCTGGCGGATGGTGGCGGCCGCGCATGCCGCCCCTGTCGAGCCATCGGGCGATGATGTCGTCGACATGATCTTGCAGGAAGCGGCCGAGCGGGCCGCCCAGCGCCAGCTCGCCGCCAGCTTTGCCCAAGGCAGCGCGCCTGCTACCGCTCTGGCTGAGCCGCTTTTGCAGGCGGCCTTCTGCATCGATGTGCGTTCCGAAGTGTTCCGCCGCGCGCTTGAATCGCTCGATCCGCGCGTGCAGACGCTGGGTTTTGCCGGCTTCTTCGGAATTGGCGCCTCGCACCGCCGCTTTGCGTCCGATGTTGCCGAACACCGCCTGCCGGTGCTGCTGAACGCCAGCGTCACCAGCTGTTCGGGCACGCATGACCACGAGGCGAAAGACCGCGCCGCGCGTATTCTCGCCCGGGGCAAGCGCGCCTGGGGCCGCTTCAAGCTGGCGGCGGTTTCCTCGTTTGCCTTCGTCGAGGCGACCGGGCCGGTTTATGCCGGAAAGTTGTTGAAGGACGCGCTTGGCCTCAACGCACCCAAGCTGCCGCACGATCCCGCCCCGGTGCTGGAGCCCGCGCTTGATCTGGATGCGCGGATCGGTGCGGCCAAGGCGGTGCTCGGCGCGATGTCGCTGACTTCGGGCTTTGCCCGGCTGGTGCTGCTGGTCGGCCACGGGGCGAATGTGGTCAACAATCCGCATGCCAGCGGGCTGCACTGCGGGGCGTGCGGCGGCTATTCGGGCGAAGTCAACGCGCGGCTGCTGGCCAGCCTGCTCAATGACCCGCAAGTGCGCACAGGCCTCGCCCAAGCGGGCATCGCGATCCCGGCCACCACGCTGTTCCTCGGCGCGCTGCACGATACCACCGCCGATGAGGTGCTGATCTATGCCGAGGACCACCCCTCGGCCGATCATGCCGATATCCTCGGCCAGACCCGCGAATGGCTGGCAAGTGCGGGCGTGCTGGCGCGTTCGGAACGGGCGCTGCGGCTGCCGCGCGCAAGTTCGGGCGGCGATATCGCCCGGCGCAGCCGCGACTGGGCCGAAGTGCGCCCGGAGTGGGCGCTCGCTGGTTGCAAGGCCTTTATCGCCGCCCCGCGCAGCCGCACCGGGGCCACCAGCCTCGGCGGCCGGGCGTTCCTGCATGACTATGTGTGGCAGGCCGATGAAGGCTTTGGGGTGCTCGAACTCATCATGACCGCGCCGGTCGTGGTGGCGAGCTGGATCAGCCTGCAATATTACGGATCCAGCGTTGATCCCGACGTGTGGGGCGGCGGCAACAAGCTCATCCACAATGTGGTGGGCGGCATTGGCGTTGTCGAAGGCAATGGCGGCACCCTGCGCGCTGGCCTGCCGTGGCAATCGGTGCATGATGGCAAGGGATTGGTGCACGAGCCGCTGCGGCTCACCGTGTGTATCGAAGCACCGGTTGTAGCGATGACCGATATCCTTGCCCGCCATGCTGGCGTGCGCGCGCTGTTCGACAACCGCTGGCTTCACCTCATCGCGCTCGACGAAAACGGCCAGATGGCGCACCGCTATACCGGCGATCTGGGCTGGGAGGCGATCGGTCAGGGCAGTGCCGGGACGCACTTGCGCGAGCTCGCCGCCTGAAGCGATGTCACGCGCAACGGACGATTTCAGCGCGCAATAATCGCGCCCCAAAACTGCTGTGACAAGCGGTCGGCGAGCCGACTTTTCGCACTCTGCGGTGCGCGCGGCAAGGGCGCCGCACCCTGCGTGGAACGCAGAGCGTGATGGCGCTGCGGTAAGATGTGCTTTTGACGGCCTCAATGCTGCGCCTTGCGTTCTGGCGCTGAGCGATTAGAGAACAGGATATCGGGATAAAGCAACCTCCCGATCAGGCACTTGCCGGTGCCCAAGCGTTGCCTCGTCGTCCTGCCCTTGCGGGCGGGACCTTTTTTGCGAGGTATGCATGGCGGCAGCGGCGCCCACGACAAGCGTTTCCTTTTCCGATCTGGTATCCGCTTTTGCGCGCATCGGCTGCATCAGTTTTGGCGGGCCAGCCGGACAGATCGCGCTGATGCACCGCGAGGTGGTGGAAGAACGCGGCTGGATCACCGAGGAGGACTATCTCCACGCACTCAATTTCTGCCATCTGCTCCCCGGCCCCGAGGCGCAGCAATTGGCGACATGGATCGGCTGGCGGCTCCACGGCTGGCAGGGCGGGCTGGCGGCGGGGTTGCTGTTCATCCTGCCTGGCGTGGCGGTGATCCTGGCGCTTTCGATGCTCTATGCGGCGGCAGCCGAGCTGGCATGGCTCAAGGCTGTGTTTCTGGGTGTCAAGGCGGCGGTGCTGGTGATCGTGGTGCAGGCGCTGCTGCGGATTGCGGGCCGCGCGCTCGACACGCGGCTCAAACAGGTCTTGGCGCTGGCGGCCTTTGCTGCGCTGTTTCTGCTTGATCTGCCATTCCCGCTGGTGGTGCTGGGTGCAGGTGCCATTGGCGTGGCGGCGGCTGCCGCCAGGCCGCAATGGTTGGCCTTAAAGCCATCGGGCAACGGCCTTGCCCCGGGCCCGCGCCCTTGGCGCAGCACCATCATATCAGTGCTGATCTGCGGTGCGCTGTGGGCGGCGCCCATGGTGCTGATCGCCGCAACGCTCGGCCGAGATCATGTGCTGTGGGATATTGGGGCGTTTTTCTCGCAGCTCGCGCTGGTAACCTTTGGCGGCGCTTATGCTGTGCTGGCCTATATGGCGCAGGAAGCGGTGCAGGGATTCGGCTGGCTGCGGCCGGGCGAGATGGCCGACGGGCTCGGCCTTGCCGAAAGCACGCCGGGGCCGCTTATTCTGGTGACGCAGTTTGTCGGCTACCTTGCCGCCTTCCGCGCGCCCGCGCCGTTCAGCCCGATGGTGGCGGGAGCGTTGGGCGCTGTGCTCACCACATGGGTATCTTTTGCGCCCTGCTTCATGTGGATCTTCGCGCTGGCGCCGTGGATTGATCGGCTGGGCGGCAATCTCCGGCTGAAGGGCGGGCTGGCGGCGCTGACCGCCGCGGTGGTGGGCGTGATCGGCAATCTGACGGCATGGTTTGCGTTGCATGTGATTTTCACCGAGGTCGATACCCGATCATGGGGCCCTTTCAGGCTGCTGGTCCCCGATATCGCAACGCTTGATCTGCGTGCGGCAGCGCTGGTGGCGCTGGCGTCTCTGCTGGGATTTGGGCTGAAATGGCCGGTGATCCGGCTGTTGGTGGTGTTGGCCATGGCCGGGCTTGGCCTGTCGCTGCTGGTTTGAGGCAGCGTCAGAAAAATGGCCAGGCGCGCCACACGCCAAAGCCGCTGGTCGCGATCAGCACCAGCGCGACCGCCAGCAGCAGGGCCTGCGGCCTGACACGCTTGACCAGGATCGCCCCAAACGGTGCGGCGATCACTCCGCCGATGATCAGGCCGATGGTTGCAAGGGTGAAGGCCGCAAGGCCGATCGCTGCGATGAAGGCAATCGAGATCGACAGCGTCAGCAGGAACTCGGCCGCATTGACGGTGCCGACAATTTTGCGCGGATCGCCGCCCTGAATGAGCAGGTTGGAGGTCACCACCGGGCCCCATCCGCCACCGCCTGCCGCATCAAGAAACCCGCCAACCGCTGCCAGCGGGCTGGTGAAGCGCGGGTCTTCAAAGCGTGGCTTGGCCATGCGGATCGCCTTGCCCAGCAGATAGAACCCGATCGCCGTAAGATAGAGCATGACGAATGGCCGCGCCGCCGAGGCATCGATGTTGGACAGGATATAGGCCCCCGTCACGCCGCCGAGCACACCGAAGGGGACAAGCCTGCGAAACAGCCCCCAATCGACATTGCGGTGCCAGATATGGCTCGCCCCCGAAGCGCCGGTGGTGAACACCTCGACCATGTGGACGCTGGCTGAGGCCGCCGCAGGCGCCACGCCCATCACGCCCACCAGCAAGGTCTGCGTGATAACGCCGAACGCCATGCCGAGCGCCCCGTCCACCATCTGCGCGGCAAAGCCGATGGCGATGAAAGGCAGGATGTCGGCAAGGCTCAAACCGGCGAAATCAGGCATGAGGTCTGTCCTCTCTGCTTGGGCGCAGCAGCGCTCAGAAAGATCGGCTGATCGTCGCACCCCAGGTGCGCGGGTCACCCGGTAGCCCGGCAATCAGCCCAGTATTGCCCGGAGCGATGAACAATTGCTCGAAATAATTAGCATCGAAGGCGTTGCGCACCCAGCCAAAGATGGTGAGCCCCGCGTCGCTGCGGAAGCCCGCGCGGAAGTTCGACAGGCTGTAGCCATCCACGCGCGTGGCGGGCGAGGGCGAGGCGTTGGACGAAAAGTCCGAGCGATAGCTGCCATCATAGCCGAGGTAGAATTGCCCCGCTTGCCCGAACAGGCTGCCCGGCACATTCGCCTCTGCCCCAAACGAAAACGCCCATTCCGACACCCCGGCAAGCCGCTGGCCGGAGATGTCGCAATTGGCCGGACTTATGCCGCCCGGCGTTCCGGCGGCAGAGGGCGCTTGCCCTGGCCCTGCCGTGGTGCCGCCCGCAAGTTCGGGCGGGCACGGCGCATCGACAAAGCGCACATAGCGCGCATCGGTGTAAGCACCGTTGACATAGGCATTGAAGCGTTCGGAGGGGCGCACCGAGAAATCCGCCTCGATCCCCTGCGAGCGGACCTTCCCCGCATTGGCAAGGAACCCGCGCAGCACGCCGAACTGCCCATTGGTCACCGTCGCCTGAAAATCGCGGATATCAGTGCGGAAGGCGGCAAGGTTCAGCGTCGCGCGGCGATCCCAGAACTGCGATTTCACGCCGATCTCGAAATGATCGACATTTTCCGGCCGGATCGTGCCCGCTGCTGCAATCGGCACGCCGTTCGCGTCAGTGGGCAGGCCGTTCTGGTTGATCCCGATGGTTTTGAAACTCTTGGCATAGGTTCCATAGGCCAGCACATCAGGCGCCAGCCGGTAGGTCAGCGTCAGATCATAGGTGAAGTTCCAGTCGGTATCTTCGGGCAAGGTGCGCTGAGGCTGGAAGATGCCGAGCTGGGCGCGGCTGCGCGCATCGGTCTCGCGCCCCGTCAGTTCCACGCCCGCGCCGGTAAAGACGCGCCGCTCGAACAGGCCGCTTTTCTTGTCGTAATTGAGGCGCGCACCCGGCTGGATGGTGAAGGCATCGGTAACCTTCCAGCTCAATTGCCCGAAGATCGCCGCACTGGTGCTCTTGAGGAACTGGGTGTTGCGCGCGGTCAGTCCGTTCAGCAAGCTGGGATCAAAGGCTAGCGGGTTGCCGGGCGCGATTGACCAGCGACTGGCGGCCGCCCCTTGCGCCTCCAAGCCCTGCGTGTCGATGCGCTGATCAAAGGCGAAGGCGCCCACCACGAAATCGAACCGGGTGCCCGAATAGGCATAGCGCAATTCCTGCGTATATTGATTGTGCTGCGAGGGGTTTTGCGAAAGGCTCACAATCGGCAGCCCCGTGAAATCGCGATCATTCTCGGGCAGCCAGTCCCAGTAGCGCCAAGCCGTGACCGAGGTTAACGTCCCCGGCCCCACATCCCAGTTGATCCGCAGCGATGCGCCCGCAATCACATTGCCGGCGCGCAGATTGGAATCAAGATCGCTCAGCCGGTCAAACGGGTTGTTGCTGGGCGGGGCATAATTCAGCGCGGCGGCAAGGACTGCGAACTGACGATTGAGCGGGCGCTGCGTTGCGACAGTGCGCACGAACACCGAGCCGCAGCAATTGGCTTCCTGTTTGTTGTAATCACCTGCGAGCGTAACCTTCAGATTGCTCGCCGGCTGCCACAGTAACTGAGCGCGCAGGCCGAGATTGTCGAGGCTCTGGATGTCCTGCCTGCTGGTGACATTGAAGATCGTGCCGCGCCTGTCGGTGAGCGAGGCGGCAACGCGCAAAGCTATCGTATCGCTGAGCGGCCCGGAAACCGCCGCGCGCGCCTGTTTGAATTCATAATTGCCAAGGCTCACCTCGGCATTGCCTTCGAGGGTGAAGGTCGGCTGGTTGGTGCGGATGTTCACAGCGCCCGCGGTGGTGTTCTTGCCGTAAAGCGTGCCCTGCGGGCCGCGCAGCACCTCAACCTGCGCCACATCGAGAAAATCGAAAGTCGCCGCCGCCACGCGCGAGAAATAGACATCGTCGATATAGATGCCCACGCCCTGTTCGAACCCGTCGCTGGTGAGGCCAAACGGCACGCCAAGCCCGCGAATATTGAGCGAAGTGTTGCGCGGGTTCGAGGAATAGAGCTGCAAGGTCGGGGCAAGCTGTTGCAAGCGACCGATATTGAAAGCGCCGGTGTCGGCAATCTGCTGACCGCCGATCACAGTCACGGCAATCGGGACATCCTGCGCGCTTTCGGAACGGCGGCGTGCGGTCACGATAATGTCGTCATTGCTTTCCGGGGCTGCGCTTTCCGGGGGTGCGGCAGGTTGTTCGGATACGGCGGCACTCGCTGCGGCGGGATCATCATCGGCATGGGCCGAAACCGGAGCAAGGATGAACAATGCGGCAGTTGCAAGCAGCGCCGCGCGGGTGGAAGCAGTATGCATGGTTATCGCCTTGAACAAGCGGGCATGCATCCGGTGGTCCGGTCTGCGGGTTCCCTGTGATGTGGGGTGGTTGGGGTGTGCGTCCGGGCGCGCTCAGTCGTTCAGCCGCTTTTTCTCGGTCACGTCGATCTGCACGACTTTGCCATCATGCACGACGAGGTTGATCGCTCCGAAGCGCAAGCGGGCCAAAGCCTCGCTCACCACCTCCAAAGCGGCTGTCAGCACGCCCGCAGGCGCGCCGTCAGCGGGGGGTTTTGCTTTGTCCATGAAAGACCCTTTCGCACCGGTGACCCGTCGTCACGCCGATCAACTTAACTAAATCAGTTGAGTTGACAATAGGCTTTCACAACAGAATTTCTGCGTAGCGGCCAAAGGACAGCTTTGTGCGCCGGGCTGAATGTCAGCGCGGCGTCAGGTCTTGATCGGTGAATGGCGGCACTGGCTGGATCGGATCGGATAGCCGCACCGAATCAAGCACCTGCGCGGTGCGATCACGCACATCGAGCATCAGCGCACGGGTGCGGCACTCGCCTTCCTCAAGGCAGTTCTTGCACTTTTCATAGGCATTGCGGCTGGCACACGGCACCAGCGCGAGGCTGCCGCGCATGTGGCGGATCAGATCGCCATAGGTGATATCGACGGGCGGGATCGCCAGCCAATAGCCGCCCTCGCGCCCACGCTGCGAGGCGACCAGCCCATAGCGGGCCAGTTCCGAAAGGATCACGGTGAGGAACTTGGCCGGGATGTTCTGTGCCTCCGCGATTGCTGCAAGCTGCACCGGGCCTTCGCCATATTGATCGGCAAGATGCTGAACAGCCCGGATGGCATAGCGGGTTTTCTGCGAGAGCATGGCCTTTGTCTATCGCCGCAGTAGGCAATTGCGTCAAGAGCCATCAAAGGTCTTGCCCTTGCGCCACCTGCGCGGTGCTCCTCGCAGAAGATGCCAGCCTCGACCAGCTCAGGCGGGGAGATCCCCGAAATTTGGCGAAAAGTCCGTTTTCTGGCGGTAAAGAGTGGTCGGGGAGACAGGATGCGAGTCCACTTTTCCCGACTTCAAAAAAGGCTTTGAAAACCGTAGGTTAGCACACGCCCGATCAGCGTGTGAAACCTAACGTGACACGCCATGTGATACAAGACAAGTGTCTGCGGGACCATTTTTCGTGGCCCCGCCTTGAGGCGACAGCAGCACGCTGGGCACCTAGTGCTGGATCCGCTCCTGGACGCTATGCTGGGTAAAGCCGTGCCTTGATCTCAGTGGGTTACGCGCTCAATCCGGGCCTCCTGCGCTTGAGCTGGGCAGGGCGCTCGCGCCGCATTCTGCCCCTAGTTGTGCCCGATTGCCCTGCCACAGGCCTCTGCGATTTCACGCCTCATGTGCACCAACACCCGGCGTGAGGCCAAAAAACCCCAAATCAGGGCACTTTGGGCCCCATTAAGTGTGTAATCAATGCACATTATTGGATTGACGCTTTGAGGCCTGATGTGTAACTATTGCGCATAATTTCGGGGCGCGATGTGAAACGGCGAGATATCATCAAGCGGCTGCGCGAAGCAGGATGCGAGTTCGAGGAAGGCGGAAATCACACGATTGTGTTCCTCAAGGGTCGCAAGATCACCGTGCTGTCGCGCCAGAACGAGATCGCCGAACCCATCGTGCGCCAGATCGAGAAACAGTCCGGCATCAAGCTGCGCTGAGGAAGCAAGGGGTCGCCTGTCCCCCAATGCAGGCATGCAACATTGGAGAGTGATATGGCCAAGCATTTTTACCCTGGGGTCTTGTATCCCGCTGACGCCGATGGCCTGTTCGGGGTCTTCGTCCCCAATGTGAATGTGATGGCATCGGGTTCAAGCGCGGATGAAGCTCTGGCTGATGCTGCCGAGATCCTGCAGGAATATTGTGACAACCTCGCCGATAAGGGGGAGGTGCCTGAGCCGCCTGCGCAAATCGGAGAGATCGACCTTGATGGCGGGCAGATCGTGATGCTGCCTGTGCTGATGCCTGCCGAGCAGGCCCGGTTGAACATCATGATGGACGCAACGCTGGTGAAGCGTATCGATGCGGTGGCGCCTAACCGCTCGGCGTTCCTGTCGGCTGCTGCGCGCGCGCACCTCGCTCTCATGCGGGCTGAGATGACCGAGCAAGGCAAGGCCGCCAAGTCATCCCGCAAGCGCGCACGCCTCGCTGAGGCCTGATCCTTCGACCTCGATCGTGCCTGTCGCCTTGGGCAACCGATGGCCCTAACGTCGACCGCCTTTCGGTTGCGGCTTTCCCTACATTAACGACACGGTCACCGCCCCCTTCGGCGCCGATTTCCATCGCTCGCTACGAACTCGTGGGGGTGGTCATCAGGGATCGACGATTGGCCCCAAACCCGATGCGATCTCGTGGCATTGATCGGGCTGAACTTCCTATGTGGCTCAAATACTCAGCGTCATGCCCGCCAACGGTGCGAGCATGACAGCAAATCGCGATGTTTCCAAAATTTATTCAAAAAGGTCTTTATTTAAAAATATATTATCCTAAAAGCTGGTCGGTTGGGCATTTTCCCAATCTACTAGGAAAGGATATTGCTTATGACCGGTTCAAACACGGCAGCCCCACCGGTGTCGCTGACTCAGGCAGTGGCGGCACTTCAGCAAAAGCGCGGTGCAAAGCCGCGCGTGCGAACCCAGGCGGATATAGCTGCCGACAATGCCGCCACAATCCTCGAGCTCGTGCAGCAATACGGGGCAACCCAAAATGAAGCGTCCCGGGCTTTCCGGAGGCGGTTTCATTTGAGTTATGCGACCATATCGAGGGTCTCTCTGGCTGCATAGTAGTTGGCTTCGGCCTCGGCGGGCGGGATATGCCCGATGGGCCCGAACAGGCGGTGATTGTTGAACCAATCGACCCAGCGCAGGGTTGTCATTTCGACGGCTGTTACGCTCGGCCAGGATCGCTGCCGCCAGATCACTTCTGCTTTGTAGAGACCGTTGATCGTCTCGGCCAAGGCATCGTCGTAGCTGTCGCCGACGCTGCCCACAGACGGTACGAGGTTGGTCTCTGCCAGGCGCTGGGTGTAGTTCATGGCGAGGTATTGGGTTCCCCTGTCACTGTGATGGATCAGCCCGTCCTCGGGGCTGGGCCTGCGGGCATGGATCGCCTGCTCAAGGGCATCGAGCACAAAGCCCGCCGTGGCGCTGGTGCTGACCTTCCAGCCCACGATCCGCCTAGCGTAGGCATCGATCACGAAAGCAACGTAGACGAACCCCGCCCAGGTATGCACGTAGGTAAAATCGACCACCCACAGAGCGTTCGGCCGGCTGACGCGGAACTCGCGGTCGACCTTGTCGAGCGGGCACGGCGCCTTGGGGTTGCTGACGGTGGTCACCGTCATTTTGCCCCGCCGCACGCCTGCCAGGCCCATGGCGCGCATCAGCCGCTCCACGGTGCACTTGGCGACTGCCACCCCTTCGCGGCGCAGCTGATGCCAGACCTTGCGCGTGCCGTAGAGACCGAAGCTGGCATCCTGGACACGCTTGATGGCCTCGCGCAGTTCGTCGTCGCGGCGGGCACGGGCCGGACGCCTGCCGGGATCGGCAAGCCGGGCAGCATGCTCGTGATATGAGGACGGGGCGATCGCCAACTCGCGGCAGATCGGCTCGATACCCAGTTCCTCGCGGTGCGTATCGATGAACGACATCACCATTTGCCGTGGCGCCAAGGTTCTCGGGCTCGCTCCGCCTGCGCAAAATATGCCGAAGCCTTGCGCAGGATCTCGTTCGCCCGGCGAAGCTCCTTCACCTCGCGCTCCAGCGCCTTGACCCGATCCCGGTCACTGGCGGCCTGCGCCGCTGGCACCGCGAGCCAAGAACCTTTGGGGCTCGCCTCCTCGCGGCACCAGCGGCGCAGCGTCTCGGTGGTGCAGCCTACCTTAGCGGCAATCGAACTCATCGCCGCCCACTCCGAGGGGTAATCCCCTCGGTGCTCCTCCACCATCCGCACCGCACGGTCGCGAAACTCAGGCGAAAACTTGTTCCTCGTAGCCCTCATCATGGCTCCTTCTCACAAATAGGAGCCTCCGGAAAACCCGGGACGCTTCATTGTCATGTGCAGGGCGATCCAGTCGGACATATGCCGCCAGGCGATGTTGCGGAACTGATGGCCACCGACCCGCGCGTCGTTGAGGTAGAGTTCGGGAAATAGCTCCCGGCGCCCCTCGGCCCTGATCACTCTTACGTAATCGGCAAAGCCAAGCCGCATGATTTCGGGGTGAAGCGGGATCATCCGCCCACGGTTCTCGTTCTTCTCGCCGCCATCGACGCCATCTTCGGCGCGCACACCATTGTCCTTGATCACGATGCGGGGGGTCACATCATCGATGTGCACTTCGTCGGTGCGCAGCCCGCCGACCTCGTTGACGGTGGCATGTGTACAATAAAGCAGCAGCGGCAACCAGTAGGCCGCATCATGATACACCTCGCTGCCTACATTTTCATCAAGGCGCTTGAGGTGTCCGCCGCCGCCCGTCCATATTGGTGCGGTGAACAGGCATTCCATATGCTTGACGGTCCACACAGGGCGCGCAGTCTTGGCCGAGACTTTCTTGTGCTTGCCGAACTTGACCCGCGCAAAATCCAGCGCCTTGGTCTTGGCAAGGCTTGGGTGCCCACTCATTTTCGGCAAGGATGTCATAGGCCGTCGACATGTAGGAGAGGTCGCGCCTCACCGTGTTGATCGAGCGCGTGTTGTGCCGATTGAGCTGGAAGGTCTGGGCTACCTCCTCAAAGGGCCGCTTGAAATCCTTGGCAGGGCGGTAGTCGCTCGGCATCTGCAAGAGGGCGTTCTTGTATTTGGCGACATCGGTGTGGTCGTAATCGCCAAGCGGCTTGTCGCAGGTGATCCAGGCAAAGGTGCGTAGCACCCGTTCATATTGCCCGAGGCCGCGCGTCCAGTGCCCGGCAAGCCGGGCAAGCTTGAGAACGCGCGGGATGACCTCGCTGAAGCGCGTGCTGTGATAGCTCTGGAACACGCATTCGGGCTGATCGGCTGAGCCAGCATTGGCCGTCGTGCTTTCCAGCGCGGCGAGGCTGGGAAGGGCAGGGGCAGCTGATGGCGATGTCACCGGTGCAGGAGACGCAGGAGCTGGCGGCGCGAAGGTAAGGGGCTCACCATTCTTGCGCCGCTTGGCGAGCAGGGCTTCCTGCTGGTCAAAGGCTGACTGCACATCCTCATCAAGGAAATGAGCGGCGAGCCGATTGGCTTCGGCCATCGCCAGCAAGTGGATGTGCTTCAGGCGGCCGATCACGGCAGGGGTAGGCTCGACCCCGAGGCTTTCGGCCATGATCTCCATGATGTCGTCCGCGATGAGATCGCGGTTGCAATACTGGTCGAGTTCGCAGGCGACCTCCTCGATCGCCCACTCATCATGACCGGCAGCGGCAAGCTTGCGGCGGTGTTCGTCGGTCAGCTCGACAATCGTGTCCGGAGGCTGCGCAAGATCGAAGGCGCTGGCATGGGTGCGGGCAAGGCGCACCAGTGATTGCGGGTCGGTGGCAGGGTCGTGAAACTTGTCGATAAGCTGTGCAAGACATGTGCGCAGTTCGGTCTCGAACAGCCCCTTGAGCATCTCTGGCTCGAGTGTGCGGTCGAGATTGAAATAGGCACTCACGGCTTGCTTCACCTTCTCGAAATGCGCCGATAGCGCGGCGCCGCGAATCCGGGCTTCCTGCCCGCAGCAGGTTTCCAGTGATACTATGGCTCTGACATCATTGCCATTTTGCCAACGCGCACGCTTGCAGAAGTAGTAGCGGCCCGAGCGACGCATGGTGAAGGGGACTTTGGGCATTGAAGGGTCTCCAGAAAGGAGCCCGGTGAAACCGTATGTGATACACTATGTGCACCACTGCCTCACCGAACCGATGAAAGCGGTTTTCATTTCAATGCTTTATTTGAAAAATGGTCGGGGAGACAGGATTCGAACCTGCGACCCTCTGCTCCCAAAGCAGATGCGCTACCAGGCTGCGCTACTCCCCGACACCGGTCTTCAAGGCTGGCCGCTGAGCGGCGCTTTCGGTGGGCCCGGCAGGATTCGAACCCGCGACCTAGCCGTTATGAGCGGCCAGCTCTAACCGCTGAGCTACAGGCCCTTCAAGCACCGAAAACAGCTGCCTTGCGCGCCGCCTCTACAGTCAGCCCCGCCAAGTTACAAGCCGCCTTGGTTGGCCGCGTCGCCGCCCGCCGGTCAACGTGCGGCGGCGATGATTTCGGCGATGGTGGTCCCCGCCACCCCGCGCCGACCGAGTTCGGCATAGACCTCGGCGAACCAGCGATAAAGCTCCTCGACCTCGGCCTCGTTATCGACGTAAGGCGTATGGCCGGGAGCGAGCGAGGGGCTGTGGAACGAGAGCACCACCACTGGCAGCCCCAGATCGACCGCCTTGCCTGCACCGCGCAGGCCTTCGGCCACGGTGGTCCCTTCAGGGGTCAGGCCGATGCGTTCAAGCAGGCCGAGGCGCGAAAATCCCGCCAGCACGCTCGGCAGGCGGCGCTCCATCTTGCGCAGCCGCGCACCCGCGCTGCTGAACGCGCCCCGATAGACGCTGGTAACCGGCACTTCGAGCACTTCGCGTGCGGGATCGGCCCAATAGGGGATCAGCGGATGGCGCGAATAATCGGGGCCGTGATAGGCGCTGTAATCATACAGCGCACGCACCGAGGTATCGACCTTGATCCCTGCGCGCTTCAAGAGATCGGTGCTGCGCGGGCCAAGGCCATAGCGGCCCGCGCGGTAGCTTAGCGGTGCGGTGCCGAATACCGCCTCGATCCGGTCGCGCAGGCCCATGAACTTTGCAGCCTCAAGCTCGGGCGGAAGGTTTCCGGCAAAGGAATTGCGCGCGCACACCTCTTCATCGAAGGGCGGGTTGACCCAGGGGTGCAATTGCACGCCGACTTCGGCTGTGCCGCGCCGCAGCGCATCGCCAATAATCTCCACCGCCAGAGGATCATTCACAATCGGCCAGTCGACAAGATAGACCGGGCTTGCGCCCAGCCGCTCGCAAAATTCTTGGAAGCGCGCGATTTCGGGCACATGGCTCATGCCATAGCCATCGCGGCTGAATGTGCCGCCCCAAGTGAATTCTTCCTCGGTATCGACAGTGAGCAGCACGCGCTGGCCAAAGCCCGGGGCAAAGCTGGCAAAGCTGCCGGCGTCAGGCGGCAACAGCGGCGAGGGGGCGCAAGATGCCGGGACAGGTGACGGATTTCGGCTCATGGAGCCTCCCTTTGGCGCAGGAAAACGGGCGAACTGCGTCAAGGACTAGCCCATAAGGGATTGAAGATTGGTTTCCGCAGCCGTGACCAGCGGCAGGCGCAGCACGGCCTTGCCGTCTGCCAGCGCCAGCGATCCGCCCGCACGGCGCGCCTCGGCGCGGGCCAGACGCAGCGCAAATCCCGCCCCGAACGGCCCGGCGCTGATTGTCTGGTCAGCCGGGCGCGTCTCGCCGGCAAAGGGATCGGCCAGCGCCGCCAGGCTTGCTGGCAGATCGCAAACGCACCGGGCCAGCGCAGCCGGACCATCGAGCACCGGTGTAAGCGTGATAGCCAGGGCCTCACCCGCACCGCAATGCGCCGCCAGCGTTGCCAGCACCCGCCACAGCAGCGCCTCGGCTTCCTCCTCGTCGATGGCAAGCAGCAAAGTCTCGCCGCGATCATCGGCGAGTGCCATTGCACCTCCCCGCGCGGCCAGAACCCCGCCCAGTTGCTGCGCCATGCGTCGCACCAGCCCTGCCAGATCAGCCTCGCCCGGCGCAATATCGAGCACGCCCGTCTCCAGCCGGGCAAGCCGATCAAGTTCTTCGAAACCCGCCAGAATATGCGCTGCATCAGCGGCGATCGCGGCCGCAAGTGCGCGATATTCGTGCGGTGCGGGGCCGAACAATTGCTGCTGGATAACCTCGGCATAGCCCTGCACGGCGGTGATGGGGGTGCGCAATTCGTGCAGCAGCTGGCGGATGCGATCGGCTTCCTCGGCGGCGGCGGCATCGGGATCGTTCGCTGAAGCAGCCGCGCGGCGGAAGCGCCCGACATAGCCGGCAAAGTGCCCGTCGGCCGTGAAGCGCGGCTCGGCATCGACCAGCCATGGGCCTGCAATCGCCGGAGCGCCTTCAAGCACCAGCGGCGCGCGGATGATCGGCTGGCGGCGGGCAAAGGCCTCGGCCAGTGCCCGGCCGGGCGGCGCGCTGGGCCCCACAAGGCCAAGCGGGCGCAGCAGCCGCGTGCCGATCACCATCGAAGCAAGCTCGCTGGTTGCCCATTCGATCCGCCCGGAAGCATCCGCGACAAAGCCGAAGGCGAGCGCCATGCGGCGCGGCGGTTCGGGCACCTCGCCAAGCGGCAGGCGCGGTGCAAGTTCAAGTTCCTCGGCCGCCTCGCTGCGTTCGCGCCGGAATTGGGCAATGCGTTCGACGAGCGCGGAGATTTCACTGCGCTCGTTATCTTCACGATCAGCGCTCCGGGCGGCGACGACGGTGGCAGGCAGTTGGCGGGCTGGGCTGGATGATACTGCGCGCAGCGGCACGACCGGGCGGGAGGAAGGGTTGGCAGGCGGGCTGGCAGCAGCGCCCGCTGCCGGGAAAGCGGCGGCAATCCGGGCTGCGGCCGCTTCGTTCGGTGCAGGCAGGCCGCGATCATGCACGCCCAGCCGATCCAGTAGCGCTTCGGCATCAACCGGCAAATCGCGCCGCAGCCGCAGGAAACCGCGCGCCCGGATCGGCAGTTGCGGGATCAGCGCGGTCCATTCCTCGGCTGTCAGCTCGGCCCGCGAAAGCGCCGCCGCCGCCACTTCGGGCTCGTGATCGGCGAGGTAATGCACCAGCTCTGTGCTGCGAAACCGCCAGCCCGGCTCGCGGATGATCGCCGCGCGTTCGGCAGCCGGGATCGCTTCGGCCAGGGCATCCATCCGCAGCCATGCCGCAGCAATAAGGCTCTGTTCGCGCACGCCTTCATCGCGGTGCAAGGGCTGGGTGCGACTGCCCATAAGATCGAGCAATTGGCGCAGCTGCGTGCGCCGACCGGCCTCGCTGGTCGTGCTGATCCGCAGCACCGTGGCAAGGCGATCATCATGCAGCATCGGGAAAGTCCGGCATCCTCCTCAAGACGAATCGTCAAGACTGCGCACCCTCCGCCAGCCCGCAGGCAGGCACAAGGGGGCGGCATGGTTCTATCACCATGCCAAGATTGTCACAGTCTGTCAGATGGAGTGCGTTGCAAAGCGGGACAATTGCTGGCAGAGCTAATTATATTAGCTTTGCGCCCCCCAAAGGGTGCGGGTTCTTTCAAAAGGCCAAAGTGGGACGGCGCGGCAAGGGCCTTCGCGCTGGTGGGGATTAAGGAGCATTTGGCAGATGGCCAACCTGGACGAGATTGATCGGCGACTTCTGGCGGAATTGCAGGCCGAAGGCCGCGTGACCAATGTGGAACTCGCCCAGCGCGTGGGGCTCACCGCGCCGCCATGCCTGCGCCGGGTGCGCGGGCTGGAAGAAGAAGGCGTGATCCGTGGCTACCACGCCGATCTTGATCCGTCCAAACTGGGTTTTGCCATCACGGTCTTTGCGATGGTCAGCCTGAAAAGCCAGGCCGAGGCGAGCTTGCGCGAGTTCGAAGAGCACATGCGCCAACTGCCCGAGGTGCGCGAATGCCACATGCTGAACGGCGAGATCGACTTCATTCTCAAGATCGTGAGCAAGGATTTGCAAAGTTTTCAGGAGTTTCTCACCGGCAAGCTGACGCCCGCGCCCAATGTCGAAAGCGTCAAGACCTCGCTCACCATCCGCACCGCCAAACAGGAACCGGGGGTGCCGCTGTGAGTGATGCGCCTTGCCTTGCCGAACCGCTTACCGGACGGTGCCTGTGCGGGGCAGTGAGCATCACGGTTCATGCCATGCGTGCCGAGGTTGATATCTGCCACTGCGCCATGTGCCAACGCTGGGGCGGTGCGTTCTATGCCGGGGTGAAGGGCGAGCGCGCCGTGGTGAGCGGCGAGGAGGCCGTCACCGTCTATCGTTCCAGCCATTGGGCCGAGCGCGCCTTTTGCGGCACCTGCGGCAGCAACTTGTGGTATCGGTTTCTGCCCACCGGGAACCGCTCGTTCCTCGCCGGGCTGTTCGATCTTCCGGCAGGCTTCGGGATCGAACAGCAGATCTTCGTTGATGAGAAGCCCGATTGGTTCGACATCGCGCAGCCAAGCCCGATGATGACTGCCGAGGAGGTGGTTGCCGATGCGATGGCGCAGGGGTTCACGTTCAATTGATCCAGAATCCCCGTCGCCCCATATCAAGCATGGGGTGACGGCCAGAGAAGGCTGCTAGTGCAGCTTCAGACGCGGGCGCACGATGCGGTTGACCCTGCCCACCGCCATGAGAAACAGGCCCTTGATCCAGCCGTGAATGCCGATCAGGTGCAGGCGATACAGCGAATTATAGACAAACCGCGCCAGCCGCCCTTCGATCGCCATGCTGCCGCCCACCAGATTGCCCATCAGGCTGCCGACAGTCGAAAACCGGCTGAGTGACACGAGCGAGCCCTTGTCCTGATAGACGAAGGTCTTGAGTGGACGGCGATCCAGTTTGCGGATGATGTTGGCATAGACGATGTTCGCCATCTGATGCGCGGCCTGCGCGCGCGGCGGGATCGGGCGTTCGGCGCCGGGCGGGGTATAGGTTGCACAATCCCCGAGCGCGAAGATATCATCGTCGGTGACGCTCTGGAGCGTGCCTTTGACGACGAACTGGTTGCGATTGTTGGTCTCAAGCCCCAGCCCGGCCAGAAAGTCCGCACCCTTGACGCCCGCTGCCCAGACCATGAGATCAGCCTCGATCCGCTTGCCGTCCTTGGTGACAAGCGCGCGCGGTTCGGCCTCGATCACTTGCGTTGCCGGCATCACCTTGACGCCAAGCTCGCGCAATTCATGGGCGGCAGCCTGCGACAGCTTTTCCGGCAACAGCGGCAGTATGCGCGGGCCGGCTTCTAGCAAGGTCACCTTGAGGCGGCTTTCATCGAACACTTCAAGCCCGTAATGCGCCAGCGCGGCGGCCGCATTGTAAAGCTCGGCGGCGAGTTCCACTCCCGTCGCTCCGCCACCGACGATGGCAACGTGGACGGTTTCATCGGCGCCGGGATTCTTCATCATCGCCCGGCTGACCCGCAGACAGTGATTGAGCAGCCGCGTGCGAAACCTGTCTGCCTGTTGGCGCGAATCGAGATAAAGGCAATGTTCCTTCACCCCCGGCACGCCGAAATCATTCGATACCGAGCCGACGGCAAGCACCAGCAGATCATAGCGGATGGTGTGCTCGCCGATCAATTCGCGGCCGTCTTCGTCGATCACCGGAGCAAGGCGAATGGTCTTGGCCGTGCGGTTGATGCCGGTAAGGCTGCCCTGAAAGAAGCGGTAGCCCCACTTGTAGCAATGGCCGCGATAGCCGACCTCATCAAGATTGGCATCGAGCGCGCCAGCGGCGACTTCGTGGAGCAAGGGCTTCCAGATGTGCGACAGGTTCTTGTCGACAAGGATGATATCGTGCCGCTTGCGCCCGTATCTGGCACCCAGCCTGCGCACCAGTTCCAGCCCGCCCGCGCCTCCGCCGACAACGACAATCTGGGTCTTGCGGTTCATTCAACCTCCACAACGACGGCCGGGGCGCATTACCCTGTAACGGGCAGAGGCGGAACGATATTCCCATCCATCTGCCGGTCGCAGCCTATCAGCGCCGCCGCCCTGAAGCGACGCCTGCCCTCTCTTTATAGAGAGTTATTGTTGCAGTGCAGCAAAAAAGCGGGAAAAAAGCCGGGGCGCGCTCAGACCTCGCGCTCCTCCAGCCATTTTTCGAGCCACTTGATCGAATAATCGCCATTGAGCACATCGGTTTGCCGCAGCAATTCCTGATGCAGGGGGATGTTGGTTTTTACGCCTTCAACCACCATTTCCTCCAGCGCGCGGCGCAGGCGCATGATGCACCCTTCGCGGGTGCGGCCATAGACGATCAGCTTGGCGATCATGGAATCATAATAGGGCGGCACGCGGTATCCGGCATAAAGCCCGCTATCGACCCGCACATGCATCCCGCCTGCTGCATGGTAATAATGCACCAGACCGGGCGAGGGCGCGAAATTGAACGGATCTTCGGCGTTGATGCGGCATTCGATGGCGTGGCCGTGGAATTCGAGTTCCTCTTGGCTCACCGACAGCGGCTTGCCTTCGGCAATGCGGATCTGCTCGCGCACCAGATCAACGCCGGTGATCGCTTCCGTCACGGGGTGTTCGACCTGAAGCCGGGTGTTCATTTCGATGAAGTAGAACTCGCCGCCTTCCCACAGGAATTCAATCGTGCCCGCGCCGCGATAGCCCATGTCGCGCATCGCCTTGGAACAGACTTCGCCCATGCGCATGCGTTCTTCGTGGGAGATGACGGGCGAGGGCGCTTCTTCGAGCACTTTCTGGTGACGGCGCTGGAGCGAGCAGTCGCGCTCGCCCAAATGGATCGCATTGCCATTGCCATCGCCGAAGACCTGAAACTCGATGTGGCGCGGATTGCCGAGATATTTCTCGATATAGACTGTCGCATCGCCGAACGCGGCCTTGGCCTCGCTGCCTGCCTGCTGCATGAGGGTTTCGAGCTTGTCCTCGCTCTCACACACTTTCATGCCGCGCCCGCCGCCGCCGCTCGCCGCCTTGATGATGACGGGATAGCCGATTTCGGCGGCGATTTTCTTAGCTTCGACCGGATCTGACACCGCGCCATCGCTGCCCGGCACCAGCGGCAGACCGAGCGCGCCCGCGGTGCGTTTCGCCTCAACCTTGTCGCCCATGGTGCGGATATGTTCGGGCTTGGGCCCGATCCAGATGATATCATGCGCCTCGACGATCTCGGCGAACTTGGCGTTTTCGGACAAGAAGCCATAGCCGGGGTGGATCGCATCGCACTGGGCGATTTCGGCGGCCGAAATGATGTTGGCGATGTTAAGATAGCTCTCGCCCGCAGGGGGCGGGCCGATGCACACCGCGTGATCGGCAAGCCGCACATGCATCGCATCGGCATCGGCGGTGGAATGCACCGCCACCGTCTCAATCCCCATTTCATGCGCCGCGCGGTGGATGCGCAGCGCGATCTCGCCACGATTGGCGATCAGGATGCGTTTGATCGCCATGGCGTTAGGAGATCACCACCAGCGGCTGATCGAATTCGACCGGCTGGGCATTATCTACGAGTATCGCAGCTACAGTGCCCGATTTGGGCGCGGTGATCGGGTTCATCACCTTCATCGCTTCGACGATCAGCAGCGTGTCGCCTTCCTTGACGGCTTTGCCGACCGCAATGAAATTGGCCGCGCCCGGTTCCGGCGCAAGGTAGCAGGTGCCCACCATCGGCGATTTGACGGCATTGGCGCTGTCAGCCGGCGTCGGTGCCGCAGGCGCGGCAGCGGCGGGCGCGGCGGCAGGCGCAGCCGCTGCCACCGGGGCAGGGGCTGCATACATCTGGGCAGGGGCGGCCGTCATCGCGCCGCCGCGCGCAACGCGAATGCGGCGATCATCATCCTCGACCTCGATTTCGGTGAGGCCGGTTTCGTTGAGCAGTTCCGCCAGTTCGCGCACGAGCGCGCTGTCGATGTTCATGCCGCCCTTGGACGATTTGCCATTGGTATCGCTGCCCATGCGCTCCCCTTCGGTGTTGCCGCTACGTTACGTTAAACTGTCATTCGTGCGCCTATTGCCGCAAAGGGCGGCTGGCAAGGGGCAATGCACGGGGGGCAGGGGATCAAACTTCGCCGCTGGCGACTTTTTCCAGCGCGATCAGATAGGAGCGTGCGCCGTGCCCTTCGACAGTGGCGGCTGCCGCCATGCCGACATAGGAGAGGTGGCGGAAGGCCTCGCGGGTCTTGGGATCGGAGAGGTGAACCTCGATCACGGGCGTGCGGATCGCCTTGATTGCGTCCAGCAGCGCGATGGAGGTGTGGGTATATGCCGCCGCATTGAGCAGCACCGCCCGCGCGCCTTGCGCTTGGGCCTCGTGCAGCCAATCGACCAGCATCCCTTCGTGATTGGTCTGGCGCATGTCGATTTCGAGACCCAGCTCGCGGGCGCGATCTTCGAGCATCCCGGCAATATCGTCGAGCGTGGTGGTGCCGTAAATCTCCGGCTCGCGCGTGCCGAGGAGATTGAGGTTGGGGCCGTTGAGGACGTAGACGAGGTTGGTCATGGCTTTGGCCATAGGACTCCTCGGGTAAAGTCTGCATGGGTCATGAGTTCACCAGAAGGTGAGCGTTTTGGGAAAGTTACTAGAACAATTTGGACCCCGTTGATCCTGGCGAGTTTCATTGCAGGAACACAGTCGGTGTCACCACTCACAAGGATTAGGCGGCCGACCAAGCGTGACGATGAGTAGGTAGCGACGTCCAGTCCTATTCGCATGTCGACGCCCTTTTGCTCAAAATTGGGCGAAAAATCCTTGTCGGTCAGCGCATTGGGTGAGACTGGGATTTTCTTGGGATTCCACCCTCGAAATTTCAATACGCCGCGTCGAATGGCAAAAAGGTCCTTTCGTGCGAGTTCGTGTAGCCAAGCGTCGGGCTTATCAAACACATGGTCATTTCCGGACACGGGCAATTTCACTGTGCCCTTGTAGCGCGCGCAATCATAATAGAGAAAGCGTAATGCCGTTTCGTCGTCTTGGACGCATGCTTTTGCGATTTTCTCGATGTAATCAGGACTATGCGGCAGGCGCTCCTTTTGCGCGAGTGCTCGCGTGTAGCCCCCGTCAATAAGCACAGCGACCTTGGTCTTCGACATCAAAAACCCCCCGAAGTGTCGCCACTTCGGGGGGTCTGGATAGTGCCCGCCTACGGGCGTAGCGGATTAGTGGTGTAGGAAATATAATTATCGGAGGTACTCGTCAATCCTAGCCGTCCGGTAAATTTTGCGCTTTGCGAAGCTGCTTACCGGTCCACGCCCTTGACCTTGCCCCACTGGCGCGCGGCGGTGTAGCCCAAGTAGCCGGTGCCGAACAGGGCGTAGAGCGGTTCGGGCAACCCGTTCAAATAGGTGTTGATGCCGCTTGCAATATCCGCCGCAGCGCCGGGGCTGATCGCCGAGAGCACCCCCATCGGCAGGGCGAACAGGATGATTGCATACATCACATAGAGAAAGCTCGGGCGCGCGCGGCTCGTCCAGGGATCGTTTGATTGCGCCTCGGCGATGATCGCCTGCAACTGCGCCTCGATGACGCGCAGTTCCTGCGTGCCTTCGAGCGCGACCAGTTCCAGCTTGGCGCGTTCGCGCGCGGCTTTATCGGGGATCACCTTGTCGATGATTGCGGAAATCGGGCCGATCAGAGTGCCGAGCAAGGACATGGGGTGCGCTCCTGTTTGGGAAAATCGCGCACAAAATCACCGATCTGGTTCAAGTAGGAAAGAATTTTAACCGCTTGCGGCCTCGGCCAGCAGCCGCTGGGCGAGCACCAGATGGGGACGATCCAGCATCGCGCCGTCCAGCGCCACCACGCCAGCGCCCGGATTGGCAGCGAAAGCCTCCACAATCGCGCGGGCATGGGCGAGCTCTTCGGCGCTTGGCGTAAACGCCGCATTGATCGGGGCGACTTGCGCCGGGTGGATCGCCAGCATCCCGGCAAAGCCCGCTGCGCGCACCCGCCGGGCGCGGCGCTCCAGCGCTTCCAGATCGCGGAACTCGGGCTGCACTGTCTCAATCGCGGGAACACCCGCCGCGCTTGCGCCGATCAGGCACAGGCTGCGCGCCATTTCATAGGTGTGGGCATATTCGCCGTCGGGCCCGCGCTGCTCGCTTGCGCCGAGCGCCGAGGACAAATCCTCCGCGCCCCAGCTCATCGCCACCAGCCGTTCGCGCCCCGGATAATCGCCCGCATAATCGCCGGTGCGGAACATCGCGGCGGCAGTTTCGGTCACCAGAGGAGCCACCAGCGTGCTGCCCTGCCTGAGGCCGAATGCGGCCTCGAAAGCGGTAAGATAATAATGCAGGCGCGTGATATCGGCCGCGCCTTCGGCCTTGGGCAGGAATATCCCGCCCGGCGCTGACGGCATGACGGCAGCCAGATCGGGAAGCGCATCAGGCGTGGTGAGCGGATTGATCCGCACCCACAGCCGCTCGCGGCCCGTTTGCGCACCGAGCATTTCGGCCACCAGCGCGCGCGCCGCGGGCTTGGCCTCGCTCGCCACCGAATCCTCCAGATCCAGCAGCACAATATCCGCCTCGCTCGCAATCGCCTTGGCGAGCTTTTTCTCGCTGTCGCCGGGGGCAAACAGCCAGGATTTCATGCGGGGCAGGGGGTGGGGGTGGGCCATCGTCAGGTTCCTCTTAAGAGCTTGCGATTAGGCAGCATTGCCCCTGCCGTAAACCCTCAGAACGAGCCTTCGATCTCCAGCGTCACGATCTGCCCGAAGCTGCGGCGGCGGCTTTCAACGACATTGGCAACCCCCGCCGCGCGGTTCGCAAACACGGTGCGATCAAACTTGTTGGTGCGATCAAGCAGATTGCCCACGCTGCCGCGC
>VFQU01000189.1_pt1 | contig 67471 bp, 41 predicted proteins | sample 3512311 | NCBI WGS metagenome assembly VFQU01 (sample SAMN10412377, study PRJNA504923) | tailings metagenome | isolation source: Relicate 3 Philex TSF3 active mining site | place: Philippines: Tuba, Benguet | collected 2017-08-29 | reverse complement strand
AGGCCCACCGTCGGCGTCTGCTTGGCCACGGTGAAGCTGGAGGTGGCGGTGCTGCCGGCTTCGTCGATGTCGCCGCTGTAGGCAGCGGACACGCTGTACGCACCCGCGGTCGCAGGCAGGTAGGCCGCACAGACGCCGGCACCTGTGGTCGGATTGACGGCCGCCGCGGCGCAGAACTCAACGCCATTCACCGACACCGAGACCGTCCCCAGGAAGGGCGTCACGCCGCCGCTGACGGTGAACGGGATATCGACGCTCTGGCCGTAGACCGGCGCGAGCGGAGCGGTCGCGGCGAGGCTCAGGCTGGTCGGCACGCCGTCCGCCTGATGGTCGATCTGGCCGCTCGCGCTGCTGATGTCGGCGTAGTTGCCGTCGACGTTGTCGTAGGTGGCACTGACCGAGTAGCTGCCCTTCGCGGCCAGCACACGACTGCAGCTTGCGCTGCTGCTGTTGGCTCCACTCGCCGACAGCGCGAGACCACTGCAGGTCGCCGCGACATCGGTCGAGGGCGCGGGCCCCACGATGCTCAGGCTGACGGTCCCCGTAGGCGCACCCTGTGCCGGCGACTGCGTGGACACTTCGACGCTGAAATCCGCCGCGCTCGCCGCAAGGGTCGGGCTGTTGCTGCTGATGCTCAGCCCCACGTCGGCGGTGCCGATGGTATGGGTCTCGCTCGGGTCCACGCTGGTATCGAAGTCGGGGTTCTCAATGAACACCACCTTGAAGGCGCGGAAGGGCGAGGTGCTGCCGCTGTAGACGCCGACCGGCAGGTTCGCCGGGGCGTTCATGGTGGCCTGACCACTGCCATTGAGCGACACGAAGCCCATCGACACGCCCAAGTGATTGAAGAACTCCACCTGGCCGGTCGGCACGATGCCCGTGCTGCTGGTCACCGTGGCCGTGAGCCCGAAGGGTTCGCCGTATCGGCTCGGATCCGGGTTGGACACCAGCACGATCTCGGTCGTCGCCGGGTCCACCGGATGCGTCACCGCCGCCGAGGTCGAGGCCGTGTCGTTGTCGTCACCGGCGTAGCTCGCCACCACGCTCCAAGTGCCGGCGCGCACCAGGCCCGCCGCACCCTGGATCACGCAGCTGCCCACGCCGGTCGCCGCGTCCACGCTCACCGGGCCGCAGCTCGCGCTCGCCGCCGGGCTCGCCAGCGTCGCCGTCACCGTCACCTGACCGTCGTAGGTCTGGTGGCCGCCGTCGACATCAAAGGCCACCGTCACCGGCGCGCCCGCCGGCGTCTGCGCCGACAGGTCGCTGGTGATCGCGATCGTGCTCGTGCGCTTCTCGATGGTGATGCTGTCGGCGCTCGACGTGCTCGCCGCGTAGTTGGCATCCCCCGCATAGCGCGCCACCAGGCTCACCGTCTGCGGCAGGTCGTAGCTCAGCTCGCAGCTCGTCGACGGCAGCGTGATCGCGCACACCGCGCTGCCGGCATCGCAGCTCGGCGCCGCGCTCGGACAGACGAACACCGTGCCGCTGAGCGGCGTGGTCGCCGCACCGCCCACCGCGCTCACGCCCACCGTCCAGGTCACCGGACGGCCGGCCTGCTCACTGCTCGCCGGGGTCGATGCCAGCGTGGTCGTGGTTGCGCGCTTGGCGATGTTGAGCGTCTCGCTGTCCTCGCTCGGCACATCATCCGCGTCGCCGGCATAGGCCACACGCACCGCGTAGTTACCCGCCAGCTGCAGGGCTGTGGCGGGAATCTCGCAGCTGCCCAGACCGTTGGTGGTGTTGAAGCTCACCGGCGCGCAGGCCGTCGCGGCGCTGCCGTACTCGACCGTCAGCGCACCGTCGTAGGGCTGCACGCCGCCGCTCACTTCAAAGCTCACCGTCACCGCGTCACCCACCTGGGCCGTGCCCGAGGCCGGCGCAAAGCCGGTGATCGCCGTCGTGGTGATCGCGCGCACCACCTCGTAGGTGATCGGGTTGCTGGTGCTGCCCGCCACGTTGATCGTGTCGCTCGGCGTGAAGGTCGCACTGAGGTTCTTGCTGCCGACCGTCGAGAAGCTCAGCTGACAGGTCCGCGGCATCGCCTCGCCGCCGGTCAGCGTGACCGAGCAGCCCGTGGTGTTGTCGCCGCTCACCGCGATCGTGCCGGCCAGCGGGGCGACACCGTTCGGCATCGTCAGATCCAGGCTCACCGTCACCAGCTCGGCCGCGTCGATCGGATCGACCGTGTCGCCGCTCAGCGTCAGCGCCGTGGTGGCCTTGGCAATCGTGTGGCTCAGGGTCGCCGAGGTCGCCGTGGCGTCGGTGCTGTCGCCGGCATAGGCGCCGGTCAGGGTGTAGTCGCCGGCATTGCCGTTCGGCACCACGATCTCGCAGCTGCCGCTCGTGCCCGTCACCGAGCCCGTGCAGCTGGCCGTGCCCGGCGACGCACTGACCGTGACATCGCCACCGAAGCTGCCGTCACCGCCGGCCAGCGTGTAGCTCACCGTGTAGGCCGTGCCGTAGTAGTGCGGGCTCGGCGTGGTGTCCGTCAGGGTCAGCGTGACCGGAATGCCCACCACCGTCACCGTCTCGGTGTCCGAGCCGGCGCCGCTGGCCTCGAACTGGCTGTCGCCACCGTAGGTCGCGGTCAGCGTCTTGGGACCCTTGGTGGCAAAGCTCAGCGCGCAGCTCGTCGCCGGCAGGGTGATCGCGCAGCCCGTGGTGTCGTCGCCCGAGATCGTGATCGTGCCGGTCGGCGTGCCCGCCCCCGGCGCCACCGCCGCCACCGACGCCGACACCGTCACCGTCTGCAGCGCCTCCGGCGAGGCCGGCACCACGCTGCTGATCAGGGTCGTCGTCGAAGCCTTGACGGTGCTGTGCTCGGCGTCGTCGTCCGAGCCCACGAAGTCGTCGTTGTTGAGGAAGAAGGCGTAATACGTCTCGGTGCCCACCGGACGAGCAGGGGCCACGAACTCGGCCGTCGCGGTGTTGCCAGCGGCCGCCGTCAGGCTCACCTGACCCAGCACGTCCGAGTCGCGCGTGAATAGCACCCGCCCTCGCGGCGGAATCGTCGACGGCGCATCCGTCGTCACCGTCGCAGTGAGGCGTACGCCCTCCCCCGCCACGCTGTTGAGCGGGCCCGACACCGCGCGCGTCACCAGCACCGTCGTGGTCGGCGCCGAGCTCACGCTCACGCCGTCAGCAGCGGTCGGTCCGGCACCGTTGAAATCGTCCGTCTGAGCAAAGGACACCTGCAGTGTCTTGGCGAGGGTCGCCTTGGCGGCCGCGGCGCGCTTCGGGTCAGGATCGTTGATTGCGGTGAGCAGCTGCGAGGTGTTGTTGACGCCGGTAAAGACGAGGGCGCAGCTGGTGGTGACATCCCAATCAATGGTGCAGCCGGTGCCGCTCTCGCTGGTGGTGATGGTGACGTCGGGCGCAGTGGTGCCGTCGCCGGCCACAGGCCCGACGGCAGGCGCGACCGCAGAGAGGCTCACCGTCACCGTGATCGGCTCGCCCGGCACCGCGTTGCGATCGCCCGATGTGTCGACGACCACACTGGAGATCGCCACGCTGCCGCGGGACACCGAGAAGCCAAAGTCGCCCGAGGTGCTGGCGTCGTCGTTGGTGTCTCCGGCGTAGGTCGCGCTTAGATGCGTGATGCCGGCGCCGGCCTTCATCGAGCCCTCCGCCAGCGTGCAGCTGCCGCTGGCGGTGCCCGAGGCCGCCGCACCCAAGGTCGCGACGCAGCTTGCGACGATGGCGTTATCGGCACGTCGTGCACGCACCAGCACCGCCCCCGAAGGATCGAAGCCGGTGACGGAGACGTCCACGGAAACCGCCTGGTTGGTCTGACTGGAGGCCCCCACGCTGGTGGCGGTGATGCCGGTGGTGGTGGGCGCCCGCAGCGTCGTGAAGCTGACCTCCTCGCCGTAGCCCGTGCCCACCGAGTTGGTGGCGAAGGCGCGGACGAAGTAGGTGGTGGCAGGCAGCAGACCGGTGAGATTCGCAGTGAACGCGCCCTCGCCGCTGCCGCTTGCCACGGTGGCGCCGCCGACCGCCGGATTCGGCGCAGTGCCGTAGGCGACGCCACGCGACGTCACCGCCGTGGAGCCGCCGTCGAAGACATTGCCGCCACTGGCGGCGGAGAAAGGCGCAATCGCGCTGGCAGCCGCCGTCGAAACAAACGGCGCGCTGTTGACTGCCGTTGAAGATTCGACGGTCGCGGTCGCGCCGAGCATCGCAAAGGTCACGCCACCGGGCAGGTCGGTGATCACGATGTCGATGCCATTCAGCAGCTTGGAATTGTCGACCGGCACCGCGAAGCCAAAGACCGCGGGATTGTTGACGTTCTGGTAGCTACCGTCCCAGCGGTCCATGCCATCACGCAGGTAGTACACGCCGGTGCCGGTGAGGCTGCCGAACCAATCGGGCACGCTGTAGGACGCGCTCAGGGTGTTGCTGCCGTCCGAGTATTTCAGGCGGACTTGGAAGCGAGCGCTGACGCTGGGGCTGGCGCCGCCCGAGGTCGCAATGACGTGGAGGAAGTTGTAGTTGCCCGGCGTAGAGATACCGAAGGGATAGGTGCCGACTGCCGTGGCCTTCCAAGCGTCGTTGCCGGTGCCATTGAAGGCGGCAAGCTGCATGTCGGGATGCGCTGCGGTGCCTGGGAAGAAGCCGTCATCGGGCAGACCCTGGTCTGAGGCATTCGAATTGGCCAAGGCCACGCCGCTGCTGACGAAGCAGCGGTTGGCCGCGTCGAAATTGCAGGCGGAACCGGCAGTGTTGCGGGTGATGCGGGCATTGAAGCTGCCGCTGAAGTCCAACTGCACGGTGGGCAGGAAGCTGGTGCCCGACAGGCTGGCCGTATAGCTGCTGACCGCCGGCGCCGTGATGGGCACGACCAGACTGCCGTTATGACTGCTGGCGTTGGTGGGCGAATACAGGGCAGTCACCGAACAGGAAGCGCCTGCCGCCAGGGTCTGGCCTGAGCAGCTGTCGCTGCCTTTGCTGAAGGGCGCGCTGCCCACGGTGGCCGTGCCGATGGTGACCGGCACGCTGCCGTTGTTGGTGAAGCTGAAACTCTGCGCAGCGCCGCTGCCGTTGGCGGCCGTGGGCGGGAAGGCGTAGCTGCCAGGGCTCAGCGTCACATCCGGCAAGGTGGTGAAGCTGATCTCCGGTCCGTAGGCGGTGCCGGCCGAATTGGTCGCGAAGGCGCGCACGTAGTAGCTCAGCCCTGGCGTCAGGCCGGTCAGGCCGGCACTGAAGCTGCCCACCGTGCCGCCCACCGAGACCACGGTATTGGCGGTCGTGGGTGCAGGCGAGGTGCCGAACACGACGCCGCGCTGGCTGATCGCCGCGCCGCCGTCCGCAGTGACCGTGCCGCCCGAGCTGGCGCTGGTCTGGGTGATGCTGCTTGCCGCGGCAGTCGCGCTGACCGTGGGCGCGCCCGGCGCGCGTACCACCGTGAGCGTGTAAGGCTGGGTCGAACCGTTTTCGGCAACGCCAAGCACGGTGATGGTGTTGTTGCCCACATTGAGGGCGATCGGACCGGAGGCGGTGCCGCTGGTCACCGCGACGCCGTTGACGCTCACGCTCGCGGCGGCATTGGTCACGGTCGGTGTCACGGTGATGCTGCTGACGGCATTCGCGACGTTCACCGTGTAGCTGAAAACGCCGCTGGAGAACGCCGGCGACAGGCTGCCCTGGCTGGTGACCAGGCTGCTCAGCGTCGCATCCGAACTCGCCTGCACGTAGATGTTGCCGCCGCTGGTGTCGATCGGATCGAAGCGGTTCTGAAAGTACCAGGTCTGGATGTCGTGGGTTTCCCAGGCACCGCCGGTGGCCGCGGTGAAGCCGATGAACGCCTGGTTGGTGCCCAGGATCGACGCGAGGTTGATGCCACTCTTGCTCAGGAGCACCGTGGCACCGCTGCGGCTGTTCGTCGTGTTGAGTCTCACCTCCATCGTTTGGGTAGCGCCGTTGTAGTCGACCCAAACGTGGTAGGTCGACCCGTCAGCGAACTCGCCGCCGTAGGGGGTGTAGTAGCCCTGCGCTGCGGTGTAGACGTTGTGGCTGACATCGCCATTGATGTCGATGGCAACGTGATTGGCGTCGGCGTCGCCGCCGCCATTGAGGAAGGTATCGAACTCGACAGCGATGCTGTTGTTGATGCCCTGATAGCCCAGCCCGCCGCCGACCGACACCGCGCTGTTCGATGAGGTCTGCACGGTGAAGGTCAGGCCATCCGCACCGCCTGCGCCCGGGTCCAGCATGCGGAACGAGAAGTAGCTGCTGAAGCTGTAGTCCGCCCCCAACTGCACGCGGCGGTTGTTGAAGGCGCTGCCTGCCTGACCTCCAGAGGCGGGCGTGAGTCGCAGCTCGGACCCGTTGATGACGGCACTGCCGTTGAAGTTCAGCAAGCTCCCGGCACCAGCGAAGCTCTCGTAGAAAAAGGTGAGTGGAATCGCCCCGCCTTTGGGCTGCGCCTGCCGCGGCTGCTCGGCGGCCGCCGCGAGCAGCGGCGCCAGGAGCAGAAGCAGCGCCAGCAGGCAGCGCGAGAACACGGAACCGCCGACGGCGTCAGTCGTCGGGGCGAGCGGAGCGGAGGGGCGAGAGCGCATAGGGAGACCCGTAGCAGTGAGCGGTAGCGCAAGTAGCGCGCCGCCAGAGCCAGCAAGATCTGTTCCGGGCCGCGAACCCTCGGCCGAACTGGCGTCCGATGTCAGGTGCGCAGCGCTAAGCGTTTGATACCTCTGAGCTCTTCAGGCGCCACGACGGGGCATGTGAGATCTGGTGTCGGGTTCCCGCCGCGCCGGTTGATCGGCCGCGCCAAGAATCGTGTTCGGACGGGACGGGATCGGACGACGACATCGCCAAGACGATCACGTGCGCGGCCCTTCCACGCGCACGAAAACCGGGACGTTTACCCGCTGCGCCGACGTGTCAACACCGTGCGCGCCGGCTCAGCCCGCCTGCTGTGCGCGGGCGAAGCCGCGCTGCCTCACAGCACCGCCTTCAGACTGGAGGCAAAGTGCCCGAGGTTGGCCGCCGACAGCCCCGCGATGTTCATGCGGCTGCTGCCGACCATGTAGATCGCGTGCTCGGTCTTCAGGCGCTCGACCTGCTCGGGGGTGATGCCGAGGAAGCTGAACATGCCGCGCTGGCGTTCGATGAAGCCGAAGTCGCGCTCGACACCGGCCTCGCGCAGGGCCCGCACCATCGCGCTGCGGTAGTGGTTGATGCGGCCGCGCATGGCGGCAAGCTCGTCCAGCCACTGCGCGCGCAGCTCGGCGTCTTCGAGGATCTCACGCACCAGGATGGCGCCGTGCGCCGGCGGCATCGAGTAGACGTTGCGGATCGCCGACAGCAGCTGCGAGAAAGTCGCCTGCGTCTGCTGCGCGCTGTGGCCGATCACGCTGACCGCACCGATGCGCTCGCGGTAGAGGCCGAAGTTCTTCGAGCAGGACGTGGCCAGGATCAGCTCGGGCAGGCGCTGCGCCAGCAGGCGTGGGCCATAGGCATCGGCGTCGAGCTCAGTGCTGAAGCCCTGGTAGGCCATGTCGACGAAGCAGAGGAAGCCCTGCCGTTCAGCGAGCTCGGCCACCGCCTGCCAGTGCTGCGGCTCCAGATCGACGCCACTGGGGTTGTGGCAGCAGGCGTGCAGCAGCACGACATCGCCTTGCGGCACCTCCGCCAGCGCCCCCAGCATCGCCTCGCCGCGCAGCGACTGCGTCGCCGGGTCGTAGTAGGGGTATTCGCGCACCTTGAGGCCGGCGGCCTTGAACACCGAGGGGTGGTTGCCCCAGGTCGGATCGCTGACCCACACGGTGGCCTCGGGGCGTGCACGCTTGATCAGCTCGGCGGCGACGCGCAGGGCACCCGTACCGCCCGGCGTGTGCGCGGTGGCCACGCGGCCTTCGGCCAGCGCCGGCACCTCACCCAGGGCGAGCTTCTCCAGCGCGGCATTGAAACCCGGATCGCCAGCCATGCCGATATAGGTCTTGCTGTCCTCGCGCTCGGTGCGGCGGGCCTCGGCGCGCTTCACGCAGGCCAGCACCGGCGTGTGCCCGGCCTCGTCCTTGTAGACGCCGACGCCGAGATCGATCTTGTGCGGGCGCGGATCGGCGCGGAACGCGGCCATCAGGCCCAGGATGGGATCGGCGGGGGCGGGCTGCAGCTCGAAGAACATCGCGAAGGCTCCGGGGAAGTCAGCCCCGAAGCATAGGCGCTGGCCCCCGCCGCGACCAATGCGGGAGGCGCATATCGACGCGCGCCGCACACCGTGGCGTATGTGCCGCATGGGCAAGGGCCATCGGAGCCCGCACGCTGCGCCGGGCCGTGCCGAGTCGAGACGGAGCGCCGCGGAGCCCCGCCTGCCGTGCGGCCCGGACGGAGGTCGGGCCGTGCCCGGCGCAGCCCAACGGCGCAAGTCTCAGCGCGAGTCGACCCTCGAGGCGCGTGGTGTGGGGGCCTCGCTGCGCTCGGCGCCAACCCGACCGAGCCGCTGCGCCGCCTCAGCCGCCCCCGAACACTCGCCGCAAGGCCCCCGCAAGTCGCGCCCACAGGCCGGCCCCGCCCGCAGAGCCCCGCGGCACGGCATTACCCTCGCCCGCATCGAAGGCCAGTTCGACATTGCCAAGGCGAATCTTGTCGGTGGTCTTGAGGTACGCGCTCAAGACCTTGCGGCCGTTGACGAAGCTGCCGTTGACCGACATCAGGTTGACCACCTTCCAGCGCCCGTCCTCGCAGACGATCTGCGCGTGTCGGCCAGACACGCTCTCGTCGAGAATGCGGATGTCGGCGCCGGCGTCGCGCCCCAGCTCCCACTTGCTCCGGCCCTGCGCCGTATCGAGATCGAAGACTTGGCCGGCGATGGCCAGGTTCAGCCCGATCAGGCGCGGCAGGCGCCGGGCGCTGTGCTGACGTGCCGCCTCGATCAGGCCTTCGGTGTCGCCCGACTTCTGGCTGATCTGGCGCAGCAGCGCCGGCAGCGCCTGAGTCTGGGAGGCGGCCTCCAGACGGTCCGCTTCGGCCCAACTGAGCGGCAGTCCTTCAATCGGTGCCGGCACGGCCGAAGCACGGGGTCGCGCGGGCTCGGGCGTGCGCAGGGGTTCGGCCACCACTGCCGGCTGGGGCGAACGGGCCGAATCGAGCGTAGGCTCGTGCGCGCCGACCTGCGGCAGGACGCGCGCGCCCAGCACGGTGCGGTCGCGGTCCTCGGGCGCTGCGATCACGGCGGAGGCCGCCAGCACCTGATAAGCGACGTCATCGAAGCAGACGATGTCGGACGGCTTGAGCCGCGTCGCTGAGCTGACACGCTCGCCGTTCACCGTCGTGCCGTTGGTGGAGCCGAGATCTTCCACCCACGGGCTGCCGCCCACGACATTGATGCGGGCATGCCGGCGCGAGACCACGCCCAGCTGGATCACCAGATCGCAGTCGTCGCCGCGGCCGACGACCATGCCGTGGCGGATCGGCGTTTCAGTGCCGTCCGCCTCGGCCCTCAGCTTGTAACCGCTGGTCTCAGCAGCCATGCGCTTTGCCCCGCCCTGTCTGGTGTCAACGCATTCTCGGCTGCGGCCACGGGCTTCGCCAACCCATCAGGGCGCTCCGGGCAGACGCCGGGCAGCGGTCGCGAAGCGATCCGGGCGGAAGCGATGCTCGTCCTCGAGGCTGGCGAAAAGCTGGTTCAACTGCGGCTTGAGCCGTTCGCCCTCGCCCAGCTCGATGCACAGGGTCTCGATCGCGAAATAGGCCTGCTCGGCGGCGGCGAAGTCGCGATAGGCACCCGCGCCCGCGCGCTGCAGCAGGCCCGCGCGCAGGCTCTGCAGGTCTTCCGGCTTGAAGCTGCGCCCGCGGATCGCCGCGAGCACGCCGCCCATGCGCGCGTCCATGCGCACCGCGGCCTGCCGCAGTTCGGCGAGGCCGCGGGCGCTGGCGCGATGCAGGGCATTGAGCTCGCTGCGCAGGGCGCTCGCCTGCGTCGGATCGAAGACCTCCAGCGCGGCGATCAGCAGCAGGGCGCTGCTGTCATTGACCCGCACCGCGCCCTGGCCGAGGCCGGCATGCACGGCGGTCTGCGCGTTGCGGCGGTCGTCCATCGGGTGATGGCAGGCGTGGCAGTCGAACACCGCGAGCTCGGGGAACAGGCCGCCACGGTGCACGCGCTCGCTGCGCAGCAGCGCGGTCTGCGCCTTCACCGCGTGGGCCAAGCCCTCGATCCACAGGCGGATGGCCGGCTGCGGGCTCTTGCGGCGCTCGTAGTCCTCGTCGAAATCGAAGTGCGCGGGCTGATTGGCGGTAAACGCCACCAGCTCGAAGGACAGGCGCGGATGCCCCGCCGCCATCATGTCGTGGCCGGCGAACTTCTCGCTGTTGCCGTAGTGGCAAGAGAGACACAGCTCGGCGCGCTGGCCGACATCCGACAGCGGATACAGGCCCTTGTCGAGGTTGTCGGCATGCGTGGCGCCCGTCTCAGCGTGCGAGGCCAGCCAGTTCTGTGCACCACCATGGCAGGCCTCGCAGCCGACGCCGTCGCTGAGCTGGAATTTCTCGCCGCGCTGATCCTCCGGCACGTTGTCGGCGTGGCAGTCGAGGCAGACCTTGGCCTCATGCGCTTCGCCGATGCCCAGCCGCCGCGCGATCGCCTTCGACTGCTCGCCGAGCAGGGTCTGGTAGGCACGCGCGTGGCGGTCCTCGCGCGACCAGATCCGGTACTCGTCCAGCCGCACGTTGGCGTTCGACTCCGGCGAAACGCGGCCGTGGCAGGCGCTGGAGGCACAGCTGGCGGGGCCCAGATGCTGATGGCTGGCCGGCAGCTCGGGCGACTGCGCGCGTGCCGCCAAGGCCAGCAGGAGCAGCCCGAGTGCTGCGGCCTTACTCAGGCAGCTGATCGTGGACATACCAGGGCTCCCCCTTCTCGTTGAGGTACAGGCGCTGCATCTCTTCGAGATTCAGCGGACGCGAACCCAGCCGCCCGAACACCGCGACCTGGCCGCCGGTCTCATCGACGCCGCGGTCGCGCTCCAGCGCGCGCGACAGGCTCAGCGCGGGCCGCTTCGTCGGATAGCGCGCGATCAGCTCGGGCTTCGGCGCGGGGCTGAAGCCGTAGAAGTTGGGCTGGCTGGCCGGCGAGGTCAGCTGCAGCACCTTCAGGCCCTCGCCGCCGTCGGCGACATAGGCGAACAGCGAGGCATTGGTGCTGGCGACCACCACGTCGCGCGCATCGACGATGCCCTCGCCCGCGCCCAGGCGCTGGTACTCGCGCATCGCCTCGGGCCGCCGCACATCGACCAGGACCAGACCCTCGCGACCGGCGGCGACGTAGGCGTAGTCGCGCACCACGAAGACCCGATGGGCATCGGCCAGCGCGATCGTGTTGTGGGCGACCACGCGAGGCGCGGCGGGGTCGGTGATATCGACCGCCTTCAGGCCTTCGTCGTCAAGCACGAACAGGTAGCGGAACTGCACCGCCGCCGCGCGCGCGCCAGCTAGCGGAATGAGCGCCTCTACCTTCGGCGCCAGCGGGGAATCGAGGTTGACCACGACGACGCCGCGCGGCGTGCTGATGTAGGCGCGGTAGCCGGCCATCTCGATGTGGCGCGCGCCGGTGAGCGCGCCGTCCGGGTTCCAGGTCAGCGCGCGCTCGACCTGGTTGTTGCGCGGCTCGGCGTCGGCAAAGGTGTTGATGTCGACCAGGATCAGCCCCTCGACGGCATCGGTGATCAGGGCGTAGCTGTAGATCGGGTGGAAGGGCTGCTCCTGGTTGTCCACCCGCATCTGCTCACCCTCGTTGCGCGCGGGATGCACGGGCTGGGTGGTGACCAGGCTGAGGCAGGTGGCATTGGCCGAATCGAGCCGCGAGCTCTGGCCCAGCGGCGAGAACGGGGCGCTGACGATGCGCTGGCTGTAGCCCTTGTTGGCGATGTTGGCGACGTCATAGACGCGCAACCCCTCGTCGCCGGCCGCCGCGAACAGGTACTCGCCGCGCAGCTGCAGGCAGCCGACCTCACCCGAGCGATGCCGGTGCATGGTGGTCAATTCGCGTCCGCGCGCCTCGTGCGCCTTGAACCAGTCCGGATAGGCGTAGCGGTGCAGGTAGCTGCCGATCACCGCCTGCGGCTCGTCCCATTCGGTGACCTGCACGGCCGACACTTCACCCTCGCCGCCGACCCAGGCGTTGAAGCCGACGAAGTCGATGAATTTGGTGCCGAGCATCAGCGTCTGCGCGAGGATCGCGTTGTTGTCACGCTCCGCGGACAGGTGGCAGTCGCTGCAGACGCGGGTTTCGGTCTTGCGTTCGGTGTGCGGGTAGTGCGGATTCATGGCCTGCGAGCTGTAGCCGCTGGCCGCGATCGGCGGCTGCTGCACATAGATGCGCTCGCGATTGGCATTGGTCGAGGACAGCACCAGCGCCGACGAGCTGCGCACCGGCGCGATCTTGCCGCCCTTGGCCGGGCTGTGCCGGCCCAGCATGAAGACCTCGTCGCGCGCGACCTGCGGGTTGTAGGTCGCGTAGTTGCGGGTGGCACCGCCCTCGTAGTGGTGGCGCTCGGTCTTCCAGTTGGCCTCGACCGGCAGATGGCAGCCGCCGCAGGTCGTGGTCCAGCTGGTGTGGCAGGCGTAGCACTCCATCTTCTCCGAGCTGTGCGCGTAGTCGGCGGGCGCCACCTGGGGCCCGAAGGCCTGGGTCGCGGTGTCGGTCGACATCGTCTTGGCGCGCGCGGCTTTCGCGTTGTAGTGGGCATTGCCCGGGGTGACGCTATCGCGCACCAGGCTCATCTCCCACTCGAGGTTCGGATCGAGCATCGAGCGCTGGAAGAGTCTGTGGCCCACCCACTCGAAGCGTCGGCGGCCATCGGGCGTACGCAGCAGGCGCAGGTCCTGGCCACCGTTCAGCGCCGCCGGGTTCGAGGTGTACAGGCTGGGATAGCTGTCGGCATCGCCGTGGCAGTCCTTGCAGCCGACTTCGACCGCCATCGCCACCTCGCCGACGATGTGTCCATTGCCGTGGCCGTCGCTGTTGAAATGGCAGTCGACGCAGTGCATGCCGACGTCGACGTGGATCGAGGACAGATGCACGGCCTTCTTGAACTTCTCGGGGTCGTCGTGTGCCACCTGCTGGCCTTCGGCGTCCAGCAGGTTGCCCTCGCGATCGCGCTTGAACACGCCGCGGAAGTTCCAGCCGTGGCCGTGGTAGTCGGCGAACTGGGTGTCGCTGAGCTGCGGGTTCAGGTCCCAGACCTTGGCGAGGAAGTCGATGTCCGCCCAGTTGCCGCGCGGCGCCGCGCCCTCCGGGTTGCGCTCCAGCACCTCACGCATGCGCTTGGCATCCGGGTACTGCTGCGCTTCCGGCCACATGTGCGGGGCATCCGACTCGTAGTCCCACATGGTGTAGCCGAGGAAGGTGTTCATGAACATGTTCGGCTGGTGCATGTGGCAGACCATGCACTGGCTGCTCGGGATCGCGCGGGTGAAGCCGTGGGTGAGCGCGTGCCCGGAGCGGTCCTTCGGGATCGTCGGATCGGCGCTCACGCTCATGCCGGCATGACCATGCGCGGCATAGGGCCCGGAGTGGCGCGGATCGCGGTCGTTGGCATAGACGACGTGGCAGGAGGCGCAGCCCGAGTGTCGGTAATCGCCGGGCTGGTCGTTGGTGCCGGCGAACCACATCATCGGGTCGTTGAGCCGCGTCTTGTGCATGTTCAGCACGGGCACGGAAATGCGCGCACCGGTGCCGGGGCCGCGATTGCTCTGGCGGATGTCGGGTCGGCCCGGCTCTTCCAGGCGCTGGATGTTGCCGGCGATATTGGGCACGCCGGTCTCGGGGAACAGGCTCAGGATGTTGCGGCCGCCGCGTTCGAACACGCGGAAGTTGTCGCCGGGCTTGAGGGTCTCGAAGGCCGGCAGCGGCAGCAGCTCGGCGAGGAGGCCGCGCGACCTCATCTCCGGCGTCGGCGGGATCGGCGCCAGCAGCTTTCCGGCGTGGCCGTCGGCGGTATAGCTCTCGCCGAGGATCGACTGCTTGAAGGGCAGGATGCCGTTGTTGTACGCCGCGGCCGACCAGAACATCGCGCCGGTCGCCATCAGGCTGCGCCGCGTCGCATCGATCACCGACTGGTGGCAGGCGCCGCAGGCGAACTCGTTGACGCGGTAGTCGGAGGGGTTGATGAAGCGGATGAACTCCGGGCGCTCCTGGTTGAGCAGGGTGTAGGTGCGCTCCGGCGTGGCGCTGCTCGGCCAGGCCTCCGGATAGCGCGGCAGCAGGTGGGCCTGCTGCATCCAGCGCGTGTAGTCGGCGCTGCCGGGCGTGGTGCCTGCAGCGACACGCACGCCCGCGTCACCGCCGTGGCAGTCGACACAGCCGAGCTGCACGGCCGGGTTGGCGTGCATGGTCGGCAGGTCGGTCTTGGTATGGCAGCCGAGGCAACCTTCGGACTTGGCGTGCGCCTGTGCCGCGCTTTGCCCCGCAGGCGCGGGTGCCGCCATCGGGTCGCTGCGCTCGACGGCCTCGTAGTTGCCACCCGCAGCGAAGCTCAGGCCCGAGGCCAGCATCAGCACCGCCGCGAACCACCAACCCGCATAGGGTGGGCCCTGGCCCACCATGCGCTCCGCCCTGCCCCGGTCCATGCGCTTTAGCTCGTGCCCCGCCACGCGCCGATCCGCGATTTCACGCATGCGGGAGGCGCGAATAACCGGAGCGATGCCGAGGCCACGGTGGGCCAGGGCCCACCCTATGAACACGTCGAGGGCGCGGCGCGGGTGGGCCATAGCCCACGCCATGCATGCCCGGATCAGTCGCATCGAGCGAATCACCGCGAATGTCTGCGCGATCATGATCGCCCTCGTCAGTAGGTCAGGATCAGGTTGGCCAGCAGCGAGTGCGGGCGGCCCTGGTCGGGGTTCAGGGCGCGGTAGCCGCTGCCGGGCAGCAGCGCGGCATAGGACAGCCGCAGCACCACGTTCTGGGTCATGAAGGGCCGCCAGATCACCGCCGCCGAGACATCGGTGCCGATGCGGCGCGGGATGTCCGGCTGCTGGCGCGCGACCTCCAGCACCTCGGTCGCGTCGAACCACAGCCCGTTGGCGTTGAAGGACAGGCGCAGCTCGGGCGTAAGGTCGAGATCGACACCGGCGCCGACGAGGTGGAGGCCCGGATTCACGAAGTTGCTCTGACCCTGCTCCTTGCTCGATCGCAGCGAGTTCAGCAGGCCGTTGCGGCCGGACAGCGCGACGCGACCACCGCCGACCAGCGGCACCGACTGGCGGATCCAGTAGCTGGTGTCGGCGCCGGCGAACAGCGGGTTCTCGAAGATCGCGTCGAAGCCTTCGGAGCGATTGTCGAAGGGATCGGAATCGCCGCTGGCATACAGCAGGGACAGGCGCGGCCGCACCCAGGAGAAATCCATCGACAGCTCGGCCGCGGCGAAGGCCGCGCGGATGTCCGAGGGTTCGCCGCTGAAGGCACCGTTCCTCTCGCGCCCGGCGGCGTAGTACGCGCTGCCGCTGAGGTTGAGGCGATCGATATGGCCATCGACGCTGTAGCCGAAGTAACCGATGTCGTAGCGCCGTGGCCGCTCGTCGCCGAAGCTGGCCGGCCGCGCGATGAAGCCGTTGCGGTCGAAGTAGAACTCGCCGTCCTCGCGGTTGCGGTTGTAGAGGAAGGCGAACTGCGAGGTCAGCCCGAGCGCGCCGAGGTCCTGCCAGTACAGGTTGGCGATGAAGACATCGTCCTTGCGCGGCGATTCGCCGAGGTCGTTCAAGCCGCTGTTGGTGTCCTTCTCCAGCCGCCGGAACAGACCGAGGTTGTACTGGAACACGTTGTTCCTGCGGGTGCCGAACAGGCGCACGCCCAGCGGCAGGTCGTTGAACAGGAAACCGCGGAAGTCGGCGGTGATCGGCTGGATACCGACGCGCACGCTGTCGAAGTCGTAGTTCTCCGACACGTCGCGCAGGTGGTAGTCGTAGAACGCCGCCTGCAGCCCGAAGTGGCGATCGCTGCGGCGCGTGCCGCGGCGCGGATCGACGTTCAGCGCCAGTGTTTCCTCAAGATCGACTCGGTTGTACTGGAAGGCCGGGGTCAGCCGGAACTCGTAGTCCGGCGGCCGGAACACGGTATTGCCCTTCAGGTACACCAGCTCGACCAGCAGGGTCTCGACGAAGACCTCCTGCCGCGACTGCCCGAACACGTCGTTCGAGCCCGGACGATCGGTGCTCTGCAAGCCGACCGGCGTCGGCGAGCGTTGGGTCTGCAGCACGGTGTCGGAGATCGCGGTGACCGAGAAGAACTCGTCGCCGTTGCGGACCGGCTTGTCGCCCTTCAGCACGTTGCGGTTGTAGGGGTCCCACAGGTTCTCGCCGTAGAGCGCATCGACGATGCGCCAGCGGTCGGGCACCGGCACGATCTCGGGCGAAGGCGCGCCCAGCGGCGAAGGCATGCCGTGGTCGACGCGCGGCTCGATCTGCGATTCGTCACGCAGGCGGGACCGCGTGCGCGGATCGGCCGCCTCGTCGTAGGTCGGCACGCAGTCCAGACCGGCATCGCCGGGCCGCCGCCGCGAGCGCACGCGCAGGTCTTCGGCCTTGAGCGGCTGGCAGTCGGGAACGCGACTGCGGCTGAAGGCGGATGGCGCGGCTTCGACCTCACCCTGCTCCACCGCCTCGAAGCCATCGGCCTTCGGCAGCGCAGACTGGGCGTGCAGCCGCTGCGCGGCCAGCAGCCCAAGCAGCACGCCCAGCGTGATCAGGGAACGCTTCAGCGCGGGATGGGCAGCGGCCATGGCGGTGCTCACAGTCCGGCGCAGACGTTCTGCGCATTCGAGCCGAGGAAGGGCGCATAGGGACACTGCACATAGCGCAGGCGCGCGCCCTGCGGCGCCAGCTGGTCCGCGCGTCGCGCCGGCGGCGCATTGCCGAGTCCGCCGCCCGTCCGCAGTCCAGCACGTTGCACGGCGAGGAAGGCGATCATGTCGTCCTGGTCGATGCCATCGCCCGACACGCCGACCGCGCCAATCAGGCGATCACCGCGATACACCGGCACGCCGCCGGGGAAAATCTGCAGGCCATTGGCGAGCTGGCGCGTCGGTGCCATCGAGGCGCCGCTGCCCAGGGCGACGCCGGCGCAGTTGTCCGGCGTGTCGTTGGCGAAGCCCGGCAGGCCGGCGGTGTGGGCGACGTGCTGGACGATGCCGTTCAGCACGAGATCGAGCTGGAAGCCGGTGGCGAAGGGACTCCACTGGCCGCGCGGCGCCGACAGCGGGCCGGGAGCGGCGCTGAGGATGCCATCGGGATAGAAGGGCCGCGCCAGATTGCCGATGGCGCGCGCCGAGAAGGCCACGCTGCCATCGAGTGAAGCGCGGCCAACAAAGGCCTCGAAGCTGGCCGCAGTGGGCCGCAGGTCGAGCGTGCGGCGCGGCGTGAGGTTCGGGTTGAGCAGTACCGCAGGTTCGGCGAGCGCCCGAATGAAGTCGCCCGCGTCGGTCGCACTGAAGAAAGCCGCCGAGCGCGCCTTCTGCAGCGAGACATCGGCGCCGAACACCGGCGCATCGCGCGAGCGCACCATGCCGAGAATCTCGCCGCGGCTGTCGACCACGGCGATCGAGACCCGCGCGTTCGAACCCAGCGGACGGCGGATCTGGGCTCGGCTGGCCTCGGCGATGGACAAGGCATCGGACAACAACGCGCGCACGTCCGCTTCGCGCAGGGCCGCGGCGGGTTCGCTGCCCGCACGCGGCGGATGGCGCGGCGCATCGAAAGCATCGACCCAGACGAAGGCCTCGCGTCCGTTGAAGTCTGCGGCCGGCGCCGCGCGCAGGCCGGACTCGGTGAGTCCGAAAGCGGTACCGGGCCGCAGACTGCCGCCGCCATAGCCGGGCACCTCAAGCAGGCGGCCGGCGCCGGCGCCGAGACCGGCGAAATTCGCCGAGCCCACAGCACTGGCGAGTGCAGACGCAGCAGCGTCGCTGTAGCGCAGCACCTTGCCCTCGACCGTGATCCGACTGGCCTGGATATCGCGCGGCGCTTCGAAACCGCGCGTCGCCGCCAGCGCGATCCGCTCGTCGAGGTCCTGGTCGAAGTCGGCGACGCTGGGGTCGAGGGTATAGAGGCCGTCGGCGCTGACGCCGACCCCGCCGACCAGCACGCCCTGCTTGTAGAGGGGAAAGCCGCCGGGGTCGGCTGACAGCCCCAGCGGTGAGCGCTTCGGGCCGGTCATGCCCTGCATCAGGCCTTCGCGTCGCATGAAGTCGGAGCAGGCCAACTGGCTGAACTGCACGCCGAACAGCGGGCCGCCGGGCTGGTTGACCTCGCCCGGATTGAAATGCTGCTGCACTATCTGGCTGGCAGTGCGGGTGCTGAAGGCATTGCCACCGCTGGACAGGTAGGCGCCGGTCACGGCCTTGGCGATGGCCGCCAGCGCGGGGCCGCCGACGGCGGCGGGCAGGACAATGCCCTCAAGCCCACTATCGATCGTTGGCGCGCCGACAGGCGTGCTTGCCATCCGCACATCGCTCGCGGTGCCGGACATCGCGTAGACGCCCAGCACGTTGCCGACGCGGTCGACCACGGCGATGGTCGCAACCGCATTGTCGGCGCGGGCCTGCGCCACGGCCTGGGCGATGACCTGCCCCACGTCGGCGGCGCTGAGCGCCTGCGAGGCTTCAACGCCGGCAGCTTGCAGGCAGGCAGTGCAGGACGAGGCCGCAGGTGTGCCACGCAGAGGCGGCGCTGGGTTCGCGAAACCCGCCCCCAGTCCACGCAATCGGCCCTCGGTTTCGGGCAGCGGATCGGAAGCGCAGGCGAGGCCGGAGAGAAGCGCAAACAGCACCGCGAGGCCCGTGCGCCCGATTGCCCTCTCAACGGCATTGGATGGGCCATGCCCCACCGTGGCCTGCGCCCTGGCGGACGCTGGATCCTGCCGCTCGCAGAACCCGGCAGATAACGGGCGCCTCATTCCCCACCTCCTGCCGCCGCGGGCGCGGTCGGATGTGATTCCGGCAGCGCCGCCTGCATCGGCGTCGCTCCCGGCAAATGGAAGCCGTGGCAGCCGGTGCAGGCCAGCTGCACGTTCTGTGTGCCGCGCTCTTCGCTGTGGCAGTCGAGACAGTTGTCGATGGCGGGCATCAGCACGTCGCTGCTGCTGTTGGACGCATCGGCACCGTGGCAGCCCAGACAGATGGCGTCGTCCTGCGCCAGCGTGTCGCGCCGGGTCAGGTGGGCAACGTGGTTGAAGCGCGCCATCGGATGGAAATCGGCGACCAGGCGCACCGGCAGGATCTGCCAGCGTTCGTAGACGCTGCGCTCGGGATGCACCGTGACCTCGTGGCAGGTGACGCAGCCGGAACGGGTGAACTGGTTGTGCGCTTCGAGCTCGGCGCGCTCGCGGCCGCAGGCGAGGATGCCCTCGGGGCAGGGATCGCGGTCGGTCAGGGCTGGTCGACGCCGGTTGCGCTGGCCGACTTCGAGGGTCCGGGCGGTATCGGCGAACTGGCGGATGTAGTGCTCCTCCAGCGCGAGCACCGCCGCCCGCACGGCCGCATGCGGCAGCTGGCGCTCGGGCTCGTCCTCGTCGAAGCCGAGGCCATGGCAGCTGCGGCAGCTGTTCTCCATGGTGATCGGCTCGAAATGCTCGCCGTCGACGTTCAGGGAGTGGCAATCGACGCAGCCCAGCGCGCGGTCGGCTTCGCCGCGCACGAAGACGCGCTTGGCGTCGAGATGGAGATCGTGCGGGAATTTCAGGTTCGAGGCCTCGCGCGGGGGCGTCGCAGGCTCGGGGCGGACGCGTTCGGTCGACCAGGTAGAAACCGCTGCATCGAAGCGCAGCAGGCTGAAGCGGAATGGAGGGTGCGCATCGGCGGTGAAGCCGGTCACCGCCAGTGCGAAAGCTTGCTCCGCGCGGGCCATGCCGCGATGGGTGGCGACTTCGGGAAGCGACCGATGGCAGTCGACGCACAGCGCCGTGTCCTCGCGCACCAGCATGGCCGGCTCGTTGTGCTCCTTGTGGCAGCCGGCACAGTGCGCGTCCTCCAGCCTCGGCACCGTCAGCGCCGCCAGATCGACATGGCCGGGAAGGCCTTCGTGGCAGTCCAGGCAGCCGCGGTCGGGCGTGGTCTCGAACAGGCGCAAATGGCAGGCATTGCAGTCGACGTCGATCTCCAGCGTGTGGTGCGCATTGGCCAGCGGCCCGCTCGACCACACGGCATCCGACAGCAGTGGCGCATGCGCGCGCAGCCAGCCGCCGAGCGCAGGCTGGAAGAAACCCGCCAGCGGCAGCGCCAGCAGCAGCAGGGCGAGCACTGCGCTGGCCCAAGCCAGGCGGCGCATCGGCAGGCGGGTCTGCTTGAGTTCGATCTGGAAATGCGTGGCCGGCCCGAAGGCCTGGTCCTGTTCGACCTGGGTGAGCTGCAGGGCGCCGTTGAAGCCGGCCGGCGGCTCGATCACCCGCAGCTGCTGCGCGCCGATGTCGATGCTCTCGCCCGGCCCCAAGACGACCCGCTGCAGCCGCTCGCCCTCGCGCTGCAGGCGTGCGGCACCCACGCAGCGCAGCGAGAAGCGGCCGCCGCCCAGCGGCTTGATCGTCAGGTGACGGGCCGCAATCGACGGATCGTGCAACGGCAGGGTCTGGTCGTTGCGGTGGCCGAGCGTGATCAGCCCGCCCTCGTGGCTGGCCTCGACGAGGGTCTCGGCGCCCTTGCGATCGCGATACACCCGGCGCAGCAGGATCAGCACGGCGGCCTACCAGTACAGGAACACGGTGAGGATGTGCACCAGCAGCGCTGCGATCAGGCCGATGGTGAGCGGGATATGCAGGTACAGCCACAGCTGCAGATGCGCCTGCAGAGACACACTGGCGCGCAGCACCGCCAGCGCGCGCGCGCGCTGCGCGGCGAGCCCCAGCAGTCCCTGCAGCGCGGCTGCCTCGTCGCGCTTGCGCGCCTGCGGCACGCGCGCGGCCAGGTAGTCGAGCAGCGGCTGCTGGTAGCGGTTGGAACAGGTGCGCGAGCCCGCCGGCTGGGCGGCCGGATCGAGCATGCGCGATTGGTCGCGGCCCAGCAGCTGGGCCAGCACGCCGCCACCGAGCGTGGTGCGGTCAATCGCGCTTTCAACCACGGCCAGCGTGGTGGCATCCGCCTGCTGCGCGGCGCGACGCATCTCGTCGTCGATGCGGTTGAGCGAAGTCAGCCAGTCTTCGCGGCGACGACCCGCATGCACGGCCGCCAGTCGCCGCGGCAGGCGCAGGTAGACGTAGAGGCCGTAGACGCCGCTGGCGATCACGACGCACATCAACACGTAGGACAGGCTGTGAACATTCCATCCGAACTGGAACGCGCTGTGCAGCGTCGCCACCACCAGCAGGGCGAGGCCGAACATCACGTGCGCGGCGACCCAGCCCTGCACGGTGCCGAGCGTGCTGCGGTAGCGGCGCTTGCGCAAACCGAGCAGGGCCAGCCAGAGGATCAGCAGGGCGCCCAGCGTGCCGAGCACATAGCCCTGCCAGCTGCCCCCGTTCGGCGGCAGGCTGGCCGGCTGCGAGACATACAGCGCGATCGCCGCGACGCACAGGCCGCCGGCCCAGAGCGCATAGCGACGCGCCTGCGGCCCGAGGAAGCTGGCGCCGGACTCAGCCATGCAGGCGCTTCTCGACCAGTGCGGCGAAACCGGCGGGCGAGGTGCGCACGGCGGCCCCGGTCGGGCACGCCCGCACGCAGGCCGGGCCGCCCTCGAGGCCCTGGCAGGCATCGCATTTGACTGCCTTCCTGCCGGCCGCCTTCGCGGCCTTGTCGGGCGCGGCAGCCTTGTCCTCGCCCGGCCCGTGCCCCGTAGCGAACAGCAGCCAGCTGAGCAGGCCCGGCTTCTTCGGCGCCGCATATTCCATGCGGATCACGCCATAGGGGCAGTGAGTCTGGCAGTTGCCGCAGCCGATGCAGCGGTCGTCGATGAAGACCTCGCCGCCGATCGCGCGATGGATCGAATCGGTCGGGCAGTCCTTCATGCAGTGCGGGTGCTCGCAGTGCCGGCAGGAGATCGGCACCTGCACCGCCGCATGCGAGCGGCCGCGGTGACGGTCCAGCCGCGACAGGCCGCCGTGGGTTTCGGCGCAGGCCTTCTCGCAGTTGTCGCAGCCCACGCACAGGGACTCGTCGATCAGCAGCGCATTGGTGGCCTCGCCCAGCCCTTCGGCCATCAGGAAGGAGACCAGTTCGCCGCCCTCGGGCAGAGCTTCGAGCACCGAGAAGTTGCGCAGCTGCTGGCTGGTCGCCGCCTGCAGGGCGCCGACCCGCTGCGGATCTTTCTTCAGCAGCTCCAGGAACTCGGCGCGGCCAAGCTGGATGGTCTCGGTGCGCACCGCCGCGCGCGCGGTTTCGCGGCGCAGCGGGTCGCCCATCAGCGCCATCTGCCCGCACAGCTGGCCGCTCTGCGCATGCCCGACCAGGGCGCCGCCGCGGGTCAGGGCGATGGTTCCACTGCGCACCAGGTGCAGGCAGTCGCCGCTTTCGCCTTCGCTGTAGAGCAGCTCGCCGGCGGCGAAGCTGCGCACCTTGGCCGCCTGCGCGATGCTCCTCAGTTCAGCCACCGGCAGCGCGGGCGCGAACTGCCCCTGCAGGGCGCGCACGATGAAGATCCAGTCGACGCCCGCGCGCACCTCTTCGTTCGAGTTCAACAGCTTCACCATCGTCCGCCGCGGGGTCTCGATCAGGATCGTATCGGCCCCGATAAACGCGTCGCCGCTGCGCGGCCGCCCCGAGATCAGGCTCATCTCTCCGAAGAACTGCCCTGGCTTGAGGACCAGTTCGCTGCTGCTGCCGGCGTGGCGCAGGCGCACCTCGCCCTCCAGTACGGTGTAGAAGCCGTTGCTGTAGTCACCCGTGCGGAACAGGACGCTGCCGGCCTCCAGCACCTCGGTGGCGCGCGGCTCGGGCGGCTCGGCCAGATCCGCATCGGACGGCCTCTCGCCCGCAGCGCGGATCTGCTCCAGCTGGGCCTCGCGCCGCGCGCGCTGTTCGGCGCGACGGGCGGCGACGCCCTTTTCCACCTGAGCGCGCGCCGAACGCACGCTGTCGGCATCGCCGAAGCTGACGATCAGCCGGCTTTCGATCAGCAGCTCGCGGAAGGCCAGCACGTTCATGCGCCGGAACATCGGCACACGCTGCTGGTACAGGGCGAGGATCTCCTCGACCTCGGCCACATAGGGCAGGCCTGCGAACTGCAGGGCCAGCAGCACATGGTCGACCGGGCGCACGGCGCGGCCGAGGATGCTGTCGACCACATCCTGCCCCTGGTTCATGGCCTGCTTGATCAGCGGAAAGCCGGCCAGCGAGCCGATCACGTAGAGGCCGGGCACGCTGCTCTGATACTGCGCATCGAGCGTCGGTAGGGCGTCCGGGCGATCGCTGGGGAAGCCGATGCCGCAGGCTTCGAGGAACCTGCGCGGCGGCGTGCCGCCCAGCCGCGCCAGCACCTTGTGGCACGCGATGCGGCGCTGCCCTTCCGGCGTATTGAGCACGATCGCGCCGAGGCCGTCGGCGCCGGCCGGCTCGATGCGCTCGACGGTGGCGCGGTAGTGGCAGTGGAAGTCCAGGCTGCGGTCGTTGATCGCGCGCAGCACGGCGTTGAGGTTGCCCTCCTTGGCGCGCGAGAATTCCTCGCGGCGGTTGACGATGTGAACGGCGTTGTGGCGCGACAGGCCCAGCGCGTTCTCGATCGCCGAATCGCCCGCGCCGACCACAACGATGGTCTCGCCGCGCCAGGCCTCGGGATCGTCGAGCTGGTAGTGGACCAACCCGCAATCCTCGCCCGGCGCACCGATGCGATTGGGCTGGCCCTCCAGCCCGATCGCCAGCACCACGTGCTCGGCGCGGACCGTGCCGCCGTCCTTCAGCGTGATCTCGAAGGCGCCGCGCTGGCCGCGGATGGCGCTGACCTCGGCACGGTAGCGAATGTTGATACCCAGGCGCTCGATGCCCTGCGCCCAGGCCGCGAGCACGGCCTCTCGCGCACCGGCGCGAAAGCGCAGCGGGCTGCGCAGGTCGAGAAAGCCGGGCTCGGCCATCACGAACTTGCCCTTCTGGTAGCGCTGGATGGTGCGCGCGTGGGCGTCCGAGGCCTCGAGCAGGACGTGGCTGGGCGGCTGGCCAGGCCGCTCGGCGGCATCGATCTCGGCCGCGCGCGCGGCCGCGCTCAGCCCGGCCGGGCCAGAGCCGATGATGGCGATGCGATAGCTGGCGTGCGGGTGGCCCGGTCCGGGTTCACCGTTCATCCGACACCCCCGTGACGGACGCGGCTTGCGTGAAGGCAAAGTAGGCGCGGCGTGGAATCCATGTCAACGAGTTCCGCGCCGCGGTCGGCTACTCCACGTCTGCGCAGGAAGCTGACAGCGCAGGACAGGCCCTGCGCTCGCTACCATGCCGGCCATGACACGCTTTCCCGAACGCCCTGCTCCAGTACCCTCCGGTACCCATCTCGTCGGCGGCGCCGTCCGCGACCAGCTGCTCGAGCTGCCCGCCGGCGACTGCGACTGGTTGGTCGTCGGCAGCACGCAGGCGACGATGGAGGATCTGGGCTTCCGCGCGGTCGGCGCCGACTTCCCGGTGTTCCTGCATCCCGTCACCGGCGAGGAGTACGCGCTGGCGCGCACCGAGCGCAAATCCGGTCGCGGCTATCGCGGCTTCGTCGTCGATACCGACCCCTCGGTGACGCTGGACGAGGACCTGCAGCGCCGCGACCTCACGGTCAATGCCATCGCGATGGCGCCCGACGGCCGCCTGGTCGACCCCTGGGGCGGCCGCGCCGACCTCGAAGCGCGCCTGCTGCGCCACGTGTCGCCGGCTTTCGCCGAAGACCCGGTGCGGATCCTGCGGGTGGCGCGCTTCATCGCGCGCTTCGCGCCGCTGGGCTTTCGTGTCGCCGACGAGACCATGGCCCTGATGCGGCAGATGGTCGAGGACGGCGAGGTCGACCATCTCGTGCCAGAGCGGGTATGGAAGGAGCTGTCACGCGGGCTGGCCGAGCCCGCGCCACAGGCCCTGCTGCGCGTGCTTCGCGAATGCGGCGCGCTGGCCCGGCTGCTGCCCGAGGTCGATGCGCTCTACGGCGTGCCGCAGCGGCCCGAATACCACCCCGAGGTCGATACCGGCCTGCACATCGAGCTGTGCCTTGAACAATCCGCGCGGCTCAAGCCCTTCGACGCGCAGATCGCCTTCGCAGTGCTGGTGCACGACCTCGGCAAGGCGCTGACGCCGACGGATGAACTGCCCAAACACATCGCCCACGAGCAGCGCGGGCTGGAGCCGATCCGCGCCGTCTGCGAGCGCCTGCGCGTGCCGGTGGATACCCGCGACCTCGCCCTGCACGCCTGCCGCGAGCATCTGAACGTGCACCGCCTCGACGAAATGCGCGCGACCAGCATCGAGGCGCTGATCCAGCGCTGCGACGGCTACCGCCGGCCCGAACGCATCGCCCAGATCGGCTGGGTCTGCGAGATCGACAAGCGCGGCCGCGCCGGCCTTGCCGATGCGCCCTACCCCAATCGCGAACTGCTCGAACGCTGCCACCGCGCCGCACTGACCGTGCAGGCGCGGGACCTCGACCTGTCCAGACTCAAGGGTCCGGAGGTGGGCGAGGCGCTGAAACGCGCGCGGGTGGAGGCGATCAAGCGGGGATTGGGGATTGGGGATTAGGGATTGGGGAAGAGCCCAGCAACCCTGATCACCCGCGACACCGTTCGCACAACGTAGACAGCCTCAACCCGACGCGACGCCCACGGTGGGTGGGCCGCCCTGAACCCCGCCTCGGACAGCTTTTACGAATCCCGATTCCTGAATCCCGGCGCTTACCCCGGCATCCACAGCTTCTCCAGCTGCGGGAAGTTCCAGGCTTCGGGCGACTCGATGCCGGCGATGCGGTCGGCGCAGTTGGGCGCGGCGAGGTCGAGGTCACGGATGAACACCGGCTCGCGTTTCTTGGCGTTGAAGAAGACCCGCACTTTCGGCGTCAGCAGCGACTCGTCGTTCTGTTCGGTCACCACGGCCAGCAGGTCCGACTGCAGGCGCACCAGCGCGCCGACCGGATAGATGCCGATCGACTTGACGAAGGCGTTGAACACCGAGGGGTCGAAGTGGCCCTTCCAGGCGGCCATGCGGCGCACCGATTCGGCCGGGCTCCAGGCCTTCTTGTACGGGCGGTTCGAGCTGATCGCGTCGTAGACGTCACAGACCGCGCCCATGCGCGAGAGAAGGTCGATGTCCTCGCCGGCCTGGCCGTGCGGATAGCCGGTGCCGTCGAACTTTTCATGGTGGTGCAGGGCGATCTCCAGCGCCGCCGCAGACGCCCCGCCGCCCTCCTTCAGCATCTCGTAGCCGCGCTGCGGATGCGCCTTCATGATCCGGTACTCGTCGTCGGTCAGCGCGCCCGGCTTGTTGAGCACCTGCAGGGGCATGACCGCCTTGCCGATGTCGTGCAGCATGCCGCCGATGCCAGCCTCGCGGATCTGCTCGGGCGGCAGCTTGAGCTGCCGCGCCAGCGCGATCATCAGCGCGCACACGGCCACCGAATGCAGGTAGGTGTAGTCGTCGTGGCGCTTCAGCCGGGCCACGCTGATCAGCGCATCCGGGTGACGGGTGACCGACGCGCTGATCTCCTCCACCAGAGGCTCGACGGCCGAGGGGCTGACCGCCTTGCCCATGCGCGCCTCACTGAACAGCTCGACCATCTTCTCCTTGGCCGCAAGACAGAGCTTCTGCGCGGACTGCAACTCGGCGTCCATGGCGCGCTGGGCGCGGCGGGTGGGTGCCGGCGTGGCGGGCGCGGCAGGGGGCGCCTCGACGGATCCGGCATCGCCGTCGGCATCCGCCCCGGCGGCGGCATCGTCGGCCGTTTCGCCGTTGCTCTCGCCCAGTTCTCCCTCGTCTTCGGCAGCTTCGGCCTCGGGCGCCTCAGTGGGCTCCACGGCCGCCTCATCCTCGGCCACGGCCTGCGCTTCCGCCGCGTCAGCCGGGGGCGGCGGCCAGCCGGGGCAGTCCAGCCCGCGCTCGGTGTCGATCAGCAGTTCGGCCACGCCACCACGCCGCAGCACGTCGATTTCCTGCGCAGTCAGCAGGAAGGAGTGCCGGAAGAAGACCGGGTGGGTACCGTCGCCGCCAAGGCGATGGAACCACATGCCCGGACGGGCGAGACGGATGGGAATGGCCTTGATCATGGCCGGGCGGCGCACCTGGGGGCAGGACAGCGGGACCCCCGATGCAAGCGGCGCGCCGCGCTCAGCGCGCTAGACACGGCGCGATTCCGTCAGCAGGCCGCGCAGCGGTGAAACGCCCGACAGCAGGCCCAGACCGGCGCCAAGGCCATTCGCGAGGCCGTCCAACAGATCAAAGCTGCGCACCCCGCCGGCCCCCTGCAGGAACTCCAGCGCCAGTCCGAAGCCGGCCAGCCCGACACCGGCCACCACCAGGGCCCGCGCGCGCCGGCACAGCGGCACGCAGGCGAATCCGGCCAGCGCATAACCGAAGGCGTGCCACAGCTTGTCGTAGCGGCCCGGGTCCAGCGGCAGTTCGGGCGGCGGCAGCAGGGACAGCAGCGCGATCAGGGCCAGATACAGCGCGAGGCCGATCATCCACAGCGGCCGCAGCCAAGGATGGCGCCGCGCGAGGGAGGCGGTCGGGCTCACAGCCGGTGGCTCAGGTCACCGAACGCGAACTGCGCCTCGCAATCGACGTCGCGCGCCAAGCCCATGACCTGGAAGCGCTCGCCCATCTCCGCGGGCAGGATCAGGCGCTTCGACTCCAGCGCCAGCCGATGCTGGCTCAGGGCGTCGCCGGCGCCGGCTTCGACATGCTGCTGCAGGCCGTTGTTGAGCAGGAAGGCGGCCTGGCTGCAGTAGCCGGCCAGCTCGAAGCCGGCATGCTGGCCGGCCTCGGCGAGCGCGGTGAAGTCGACCGAGGCGGTGATGTCGGTCAGGCCCGGCAGGTGGAAGGGATCGGCATGCACGCGATGGCGGTAGTGGCACAGCAGGGTGCCGTCCGAGCGCTCGGGCAGGTAGAACTCGGCGCGCGGATAGCCGTAGTCGACGAACAGGGCCAGGCCCTCGGCCAGCGAGGCACAGATCGCGTCCAGCCAGTAGGGCAGCTGCGGCAGCAGCTCGCTGGCGTAGCCCTCGCCGAAGCCACGGCCCAGCGTGCGCTCCAGATGGCGCACCGCGCCGCCGACCAGCGGGTCGGCCGGGCGTTCGCAGAAGCGCAGGCCGCCCGCCGCGTGCTCCACGCACTGCTCCATCACCTCCCCCGCACGCATCACGAAGCGCGAGGCAGGCAGCGCATCCAGCACCTCGTTGGCGAACAGCACGCCGACCCAGTCCTCCTCGGGCAGCCGGTCCAGCCAGCGCAGGCGGGCGAACAGTTCGGGCGGCAGCTCCGCTTGCAGACGCTCGCGCTGCCGCTCACGCAGATCCGCGCTGGGCTCCAGAATGCGGTACTCGGCCGGCAAGGCACTGCGTGCGGCCAGCGCCGGCAGCACCCGCAGTGCGAAGGCGCCGCTGCCGCCGCCGAGTTCGAAGAAGCAGCCCGCCCCCTTGTACCGGCGGATCACCGGCGCGGTGGCCTCGGCCACGCAAGCCGCGAACAGGCCACCGAGTTCGGGCGCGGTGATGAAGTCACCAGCCGCGCCGAACTTGGTCGCGCCGGCGCTGTAGTAGCCCAGACCGGGCGCGTACAGGGCCAGCTCCATGTAGCGCGAGAACGGAATGGCGCCGCCACTGCGGGCGATCTCGGCGTCGATCAGCGCACGCAGCCGGTCACTGTGGGCCTGCGCCTCGGGCTCGGGCGCCGGCAGGTCGAGGGGGATCATGGTCGGTCTCGTGATGGAATCTTCAGCGGCCAGCCTCGACACTGCGGCCAGACCGCATGAAGGATACCCCGATGTCCGCACCCACCCCTGGCGCCCCTGTGGCCCTGATCACCGGCGCCGCACGCCGGGTCGGCGCAGTGATCGCCCGCCGCCTGCACGCCGAGGGCTATCGCCTCGCCCTGCACTACCGCAGCTCGACCGACGACATGCTGGCACTGGAGCAGGAGCTCGAGGCCGCCCGTCCCGGCAGCGTGCTGGCGATCCGCGCCGAGCTGGCCGATCCCGGCGCCGACGCGGTGCTGGTGTCATCCACGCTGGCGCGATTCGGCCGCCTGGACGCACTCATCAACAACGCTTCGAGCTTTTACCGCACCCCCATCGGTGACGCCCGCCAGGACGACTGGGACCAGCTGTTCGCCAGCAATGCGCGCGCGCCCTTTTTCCTGAGCCAGGCGGCGGCACCGCATCTGCGCGCGAGCCGCGGCTGCATCGTCAACCTGGTGGATGTCTACGCCGAACGCCCCCTGGCGGAGCACACCGTCTACTGCATGGCCAAGGCCGCGCTGCTGATGATGACCCTGTCGCTGGCCAAGGAGCTCGGCCCGGAGGTGCGCGTCAACGCCGTCGCCCCGGGCGCGGTGCTGTGGCCGGAGAGCGGCAAGCCCAGTGCCGAACAGCAGGCCCTGCTCGACAAGACAACGCTGAAGCGTCCGGGCCGCCCCGAAGACGTGGCCGAGGCCATTGCCTACCTGCTGCGCGCCGAGTACACCAGCGGGCAGGTGCTGCGGGTGGATGGAGGTCGCGCGCTCAACCTGTGAGCGGCGGGATTCGGGATTCGGGATTCGGGATTCGGAAAAGCCTGCGGCATAGGGTGGGGTCTGGCCCGCCAAGCGCCACCCCTCCGCGGCGTTTTCGCGCGGACGAAACGACAGCTGCCGCGTCGCTACGACGGCCGCCGTTTCAACGCGACCTCGGGGAACCGACCCTCGGCCGATTCCCCGTTCGCGGCTCCCTATTCGCGGCCTGCCAGGATTTCGTCCGCCAGATGATCCGCGGCGTACACCTTGCGCAGCGCCTCGATCATCGCCGCGCTGTGTACGCTCACCGCACGATTGATGCGGGCGTCGTACCAGAAAGCGCCGCCCAGGCTGTGGATGTTGCCATCGAACACCAAGCCCACCACCTCGGCCTTGGCGTTGATCACCGGGCTGCCGGAGTTGCCGCCGATGATGTCGTTGGTGCTGACGAAGTTCATCGGCAGATCGAGGTCGAGCTTCTCGCGGGAGGACTCCCAGCTCGGCGCCAGCTTGTAGGGTTCGGCGCCGGTGGCGCGCTCGTAGAGGCCACGGATGTAGGTCATCGATGGCACGGTCTCACCGCCCCACTCCCAGCCCTGCACCGCACCGTAGGACAGGCGCAGGCTGAAGGTCGCATCCGGGTAGACGCCGGTACCGAGCTGGGCGAAGCGGGCGCGGGCGATCTTCTCCGCCGCCTGCTGGGTCACCGCCTGCACCTCGCGCTCGTAGCGCGCGCGCAGCTCGCGAGAGGCCGGGTCGACGGCGCGCGCCAGCGCGATCATCGGGTCGTCCGACGTGGCGATGGCCTCCGCACCGCCCTCCCACAGCGCGCGGCGCACGGCGACATCGCCGAGCTTGGTGCCGCGGATGACGCGCTCGGCCAGCTGCTGCGGGCTGTCCTTGCCCAGCACCTGACGCACGACCGGGTGATCGGCGCCCAGCTCCTCGCGCAGCTTGGACAGGCTCCAGCCGAGCTTGACGATCTCGAAGTCGGGGTAGAGCGGACGCTCGGCGAACAGGCCCTGCTCCACGCGCGGCAGGCCGGCCTCGCCGAACTCGCGCAGGCGCTCGGCGTTCGGCTTGGCGCGCTCGTCGGCGCCGCGCACCAGGGTGCGCGCCAGACCGAAGTAGCCCGTGCGGAAACCACCGGCGCCTTCCAGCATGTTGAATGCGGTCTCGATCTCGCGCGAGATGCGCGTGGCCTCGGCGATCGCCGTCCACGGGTCACCGATCTCCTCGCTGAGCTTGGGATCGGCGGCCACGAAGGCCTTCAGCGATTCCTCGTCCTTGCGCTTGGCCTCGAACACCGCCGGATCATTGAGCGTGCTCTGGCGGCCGCGCAGGGCCTTGAAGCTGTTCTCCACGCCGAACAGATCGTTCTGCGCCTGCCGCGCCTGCTCCTCGCCCAGCGCGCCGAACTGCAGCAGCACGCCGCGCATCTCGGCCAGGCTCAGCAGACGCTCGATCAGCGACTTGTCGCGCAGGGCTTCGAGCTGGGCCACGGTCAACAGGCGCTGGGTCGAGCCCGGGTGGCCGGTGATCATCACCAGCTCGCCTTCGGCTGCACCGTCCGGGTTCAGCGGGAAGAAGTCCTCGAGTTCAACCGGCTTGCCGTCCTCGTAGACGCGCAGCAGGCCCATGTCGAGGTTGTAGCGCGGGAAGTTGAAGTTGTCCGGGTCGCCACCGAAGAAGCCGGCCGCAAACTCCGGCGCAAACGCGAGACGCACGTCCTGGAAGCGGGTGTAGCGGTACAGGTGCTGGACGCCGCCCTGGTAGAGATCGACGACATCGCAGCGAACCTTGGTGCGGTCCTCGCCGACGCATTCGGATTCGATCGCCGACTGCGCGGCGCGCTTGGCATTGGCGAAGGCTTCGCCAGACAGGCCCTTCGTGGCTTCGCGGATGCGGCCGCTGACGTCGCTGATCGACTCCAGGCGGTTGATCTCGAAGTTCGGGCACTGGCGCTCTTCAGCGCGGGTCTTGGCGAGGAAGCCGTCCTGCATCAGATCCTCGTCGGCGGAGGACAGGTCGCCGATGCAGCCGACGATGCAGTGGTGGTTGGTCAGCACCAGGCCATCGCCCGAGATGAAGCTGCCCGAGCAGCCGCCGGCGAGTCGCACCGAGGAGCGCATCACCTTCTGCACCCAGGCCTCGGTGGGGGTGAAGTTGAACTCGGCTTGCATCTGCGCCTTCGGCAGGTTGTCGAGGGTCCACATGCCTTCGGCGGCAAAGGAGGGCGAGGCGATCGCGAGCGCGATGCTGGCGGCGATAAGGCGCATGGGGGCTCCGCAGCGGTGGGGGAAGCCCGCAATTGTAGGCCGCCCGTGAAACCGTGGATGTGCCGGAAGATTCCGCTTGCGCAACGCGACCGACAGGCCCCTCGATCAGCCCGACTCGGCGGCGCGCGGCGCGGCCTGCTCCCCCGGCAGCGCCCGCTTCTGCAGGCGGATCAGGCGCCAGGCCGCAAAGCCGAGGCCCGCCGCAAGGCCCGCCCCGGTGAGGAACACGGCGGTCGAGCCCAGCATGGCCAGACCCTTGTGCAGCCAGACAAAGGTCAGGTCGCCGGCGCGATAGATCACCGTATCGATGACGGCCTTGGCCTTGTAGCGCGATTCCCGGTCGACGCGGGTGTAGACCGTCTCGCGCGCCGGCTTGGCCAGCGAGAACTCGCCGGCGCGGGTGGCCACCTGCACGATCGCCACGAACAGCGGCAGCGGACTCGCCGCCAACAGGCAGTAGCCGAGGAAAATCGCGCCGGCAGGGATCAGCAGCAGCGGACCGATGCCGTAGCGCACCAGCAGGAAGCGGGTCACGAACACCTGCACGAGAATGGTCGTCAGGTTGATCGCGAGGTCCAGGCTGGCGAAGTAGCTGGTGCGCGCTTCGGGCGTGGCGAAGTAGGTGCGCGCGATCGCCGCCTGCTCGTTGTACAGCAAGGTGCCCACCCCGACGCCGAAGAACAGCAGGGCCGCCATCGCGCGCAGCACCGGCCGCTCCCAGACCAGGCGGAGACCCGCGAGGATCGAGCCGCCCATGGCTTCTTCGCCCGAGCGCGTGCCTTCCTCGATCTCGCGACGGCGCGCGTAAGGGGCGAGACGCACGATGCAGTAGAGGCACAGCCCGATCAGCCCGGCGGACACCAGCAGCAGGTTGGCGACACCGATGTGTTCGGCGAGGCTGCGCGTGATCGCGGGCCCCAGGAATCCGCCGAGCGTGCCTCCCGCTCCGATGTAGCCGTAGAGCCGCCGCGCCTCGATGTTGCGGAACACGTCCGCCATGTAGCTCCAGAACACGCTGACGGCGAACAGGTTGAACACCGCGACCCAGATGAAGAACACCGTGTTCTTCCAGGCGAATTCGCGGTTGAAAACCCACCAGAAACCCACCAGGCAGGCGATGAAGAACAGATAGACCACCGGCAGGAAAACCCGCCGCGCAAAGCGGCTGACCAGTGCGCCGTACACCGGCTGCAGCAGCAGCATGCAGATGAAGGTGCCGGTGAACAGCAACTGCAGGTTCTGGGTGCTGCCAAGCGCGTCGCGCACCGGCCGCAGGATGTAGTAGCCGGTCAGCAGGAAGAAGAAGTACAGCGCCGCCCAGATCAGCGGCGGGAAATCGCGCAGCGCCTCACGCAGGCCGGCAAGCTTGCCGAGGCTGGCACCGGCGTCGTCGCGCGCGCTCTGGGCGGACTTCACGGAAGGGGCGGGCTGGTTCAAGCGGTTCTCGACAGTGCGCGCTGCGGCGAGGGCGCGCGCACCTTAGCCCATCATCCGCACGCCTGCGACCTTGGTCGTGGAACGCTGCTTTCCGCGGCGCGGATCGAGTCTTTGCTCTAGGCATGGGGTCTAGGGTCCGGGCAGTCTTCAAAAACCCCGCAAACCCGCGCCGCGCCTCGCTGCAGCGCACCATCAGGTCTTCCCATGTACGACTACATCATCGTCGGCGCCGGCTCCGCCGGGTGCGTGCTGGCGAACCGTCTCTCCGCCGATCGCGACTGCAAGGTGCTGCTGCTCGAAGCCGGTCCGCGCGACTGGCATCCCTTCATCCACATGCCGGCCGGCATCGCCAAGCTGGTGGGCAAGAAGAACGCCAACTGGGACTACAGCACCGAGCCGGAAGCCCAGCTCGGCGGCCGACGCCTGTGGTGGCCGCGCGGGCGCGTGCTGGGCGGCTCCAGTTCGATCAACGCGATGTGCTACACCCGCGGCCACGCCCGCGACTACGACGAATGGGAGCAACAGGGCGCGCGCGGCTGGAACTGGCAGAGCGCCCTGCCCGCCTTCCGCAAGGCAGAAGGCAACACCCGTGGCGCCTCGGCCTTCCATGGCGCGGACGGCCCGCTCAGCGTCAGCGACCACATCCACACCAATCCGCTGTCGGAGGTCTTCATCGAGGCCGCCCTGCAGGCGGGCCACGCCCGCACCGACGACTTCAACGGCGCGCAGCAGGACGGCTTCGGCTATTACCAGGTCACCCAGAAGAGGGGCGCGCGCTGCTCGACGGCGGTGGCCTATCTGAACCCGGTGCGCGACCGGCCGAACCTGAGCATCGTCACCGGCGCGCAGGCGCAGGGCCTGATCTTCGAGGGCCAGCGCGCGGTCGGCCTGCGCTACCTGCAGGGCTCAAGCCCGCGCGAGGCGCGCGCGCAGCGCGAGGTGGTCCTCTGCGGCGGCGCGCTCAACTCGCCGCAGCTGCTGATGCTCTCGGGCATCGGCCCGGCCGCGCAGCTGCGCCGGCACGGCATCGAGGTGCGCGTGGATGCGCCCGGCGTGGGCGCCAACCTGCAGGACCACCTCGACATCTGCACGCTGACCCAGGCCAGCAACGACCTGAGCTACGACACGCTCTCCGACATTGCGGTGGCGTGGCAGTACTACCTGTTCCGCAAGGGGCCGGGCACCAGCAATGTCGCCGAGGCCGGCGGCTTCCTGCGCTCGCGGCTGGCCGAGGACGAGCGGCCCGACATCCAGTTCCACTTCGTCCCGGCGATGCTCGACGACCATGGCCGCAACCGGCTCAAGGGCAGCGGCTACACCGTGCACGCCTGCTTCCTGCGGCCGAAGAGCCGCGGCCAGCTCGAACTCGCCTCGGCCAACCCGCAGGACAAGATCCGGATCCACGCGAACTACCTGAGCGACGCCGAGGGCTTCGATCTCAAGGTGATGGTCGAGTGCGTCAAGCTCTCGCGCGAGATCCTCGCCCAGCCGGCCTTCAAGCCGCACCGCCGTCACGAGCTGCTGCCCGGCGACTCCGTGCAGGACGAAGCCGGCATCATCGACTTCATCCGTCGCAAGGCCGAAACCATCTACCACCCGGTCGGCACTTGCCGCATGGGCGAGGACGAGGGCGCCGTGGTCGACTCCGAACTGCGCGTGCGCGGCGTGGAGGGCCTGCGCGTGGTCGACGCCTCGGTGATGCCGACGCTGGTGGGCGGCAACACCAATGCGCCGACGGTGATGATTGCGGAACGCGCTGCGGCCTTCATCGCTTCGCGCTGAGGGCCGCTGCGCGTTGGGAATCGGGAATGGGGAATCGTTGGAGCGGGCTGTCGCGAGACTCAAGGACTACGACCCACCCCGCCGAGCTTGAGCGGAGCGCGGCTTCAATCGTCGCCTCAACCCCATCGATTCCCCATTCCCGATTCCCGGCCTCTAAGCCATCGGCGGCAGCGGACACCTGAGGTAGGCGCACACCGTGCGCAGGAGTTCGGCCTCCTCGAGGTTCACGCGCTGATCGTGGGTGATGGCAACGACCAGGGCCTCGACCAGCAGGCGCTTGCCGGGCGGGTCGATGCGGTCGAGCGCTGGCAGGGCCTGGTCGAGGCGGTGGCGCCAGTCCTGCGGAGGCGAGTAGGGCCGCGCCAGCTGCGGCAACGCGGCGTGCAGGGCCGACAGGTAGGCGCGTCGCGCGTCGGCTTCGTTGCGGTGGCCATACCAGGCCAGCACGGCCAGCAGATCGGCCACCGCCTCGCCGGCCTCACTCAGCTTGAGCATGCGCTGGCGGGCGCGGGCGCGTGGATCGATGCTGTCCTCGATCTGCCGCGCCAGCAGCCGGCCGATCGCGTACTCGAACAGCTCGAGCTGGCCGTCGGCGTGGATCAGGGCATCCACCGCGTCCACCAGGCGCTGCTGGCCGGCGCGTCCAAGATGGCGCACGGTGCCGAGCGCCAGCAGCAGCACCGGCAGGCGCAGGGCCGGATGCAGGCCGATCAGCAGCGCCGACTCGATTTGCGCCTGCTCGGCCGCGCTGGCGCCCAGCAGTTCGCGCACCGCATGCAGCTGCTGCGCCCGCAGGCGCTCATCGCGATCCAGCAGCAGGCCGAGCAGCAGGGCCTGGGCGCGTTCGGGCTGCTGCAGGGCGAGATCGACGGCCGGCGGAATCGCCGCGCGGGCCTCGCCGGCGCGCAGGAAATCCTGCACGTCGGGGGCACCGACCTGCTCGATCACGCGCTCGACCTGCAGTTCGACCTCGCTCTCGCGTGCCGGCAGTTCGCCGCGCTGACGCTGGGCCAGGCCAAGCGCGAGATCCTCTTCCATGCCGCGCGGCGGCTCCTTCAGCCACTGCGCCTGCAGGCGCTTCAGTTCGGCCCAGTTGAAACCGGGCTCCAGCGCCTTGATGCGCTCGTGCAGGGGCGGGTGCGTCGCGAACAGGCCGGCGAAGCCCATGCCCTCGCCAAACAGCATGTGCGCGACCTCCTCGGTCTCGGCCGACGCCAGCTTCGAGCCGGCCGGCAGGCCACCGATCTTCTTCAGGGCGCCGGCGATGCCGTGGGTCTGGCGGGTGAACTGCACGGCCGAAGCGTCGGCGAGGAACTCGCGCTGGCGCGACACCGCGGCCTTGATCAGACGACCGAAGAACAGGCCGACGTAGCCGACGATCATCAGCACCAGGCCGATGGCGACGATCGGGCCGGCGTCACGGCTGCGGCTGCCGCGAGTGAGCTCCAGCACGCGGCCACCGATCACGCCCAGCGCCAGGACGCCGAACAGCACGCCCATCAGGCGGATGTTGAGCCGCATATCGCCGTTCAACACGTGGCTGAACTCGTGCGCGATCACGCCCTGCAACTCGTCGCGATTCAGGTGCATGAGTGCGCCGCGGCTGACCGCGACGGCGGCGTCCGCCGGGGCATAGCCGGCGGCGAAGGCGTTGATGCCGGGCTCATCCTCCATCACGAAGGTCGCCGGCACCGGCAGCGAGGAGGCGATGGCGATCTCCTCGACCACGTTGCGCAGGCGCTTGAGTTCGGGGTCGCGGGTGTCTTCGGACACCTCGCGACCGCCCATCGCCCGCGCCACCGCCGCACCGCCCGCGCGCAGGCTGGCGATGCGGTACAGCGAGGCCGCGCCGATCACCAGGGCCGTGAGCAGCGCCGCCAGCAGCAGCAGCCCGCTGAACTCCCGCAGCAGGCCCAAGGCGCCGCCCAGGCGCTCAAGGTCGTCGGCGTCGGCGCCAACCCAAAGCAGCAGGAAGAACCCGCCGCTGACCGCGGTGATGATCGCGAACACGGCCGCGACGAACAGCAGCAGCAGTCGCTTCGACTGGCTGCGGGCCTGCGCCTGGCGCTCGAAGAAGTTCATTCGGTGCGACTCCGGCGATGCCTCAGAACTGGACCTTCGGCACCTCGCGCTTGTGCGCCTCCTCCTCGCCGATGCCGAGCAGGGCCGCCTGCTGGAAGTTGAAGGTGCCGGCCAGCAGGTTGGCAGGGAACACCTCGCGCTGGTTGTTGTAGCTCATCACCGCATCGTTGAAGGCCTGGCGGGCGAAGGCGACGCGGTTCTCGGTGGACGACAGCTCTTCGGTCAGCTGCGCCATGTTGGCGCTGGACTTCAGTTCCGGATAGGCCTCGGACAGGGAGAACAGACGGCCCAGCGCGCCGCCCAGCGCGCCCTCGGCCTGGGCCAGCTGCTGCATCGCCGCCGGGTCGCCCGGGTTGCCCTTGGCGGCGTTCAAGCCGCCGATGGCGCTGTTGCGCGCGCGGATCACCGCCTCCAGCGTGTCGCGCTCGTGCTGCATGTAGGCCTTCACCGTCTCCACCAGGTTGGGGATGAGGTCGTGGCGACGGGTCAGCTGCACGTCGATCTGGGCGAAGGCGTTGCGGTAGGCGTTGCGGCGGGTGACGAGGCCGTTGTAGATGCCAATCGCCCACAGCACCAGGGCGATGCCGACGCCGAACACGGTCAACACGAACAGAAACAGGATGGACATGGTGCCTCCAGGGATGAACGGGGGACGTGCGTCGCGGTCGTCGACCGGATCTCGCGGGCTAGAATGCGGGGGCTTTCTCCGCCGCGCCAGCCTGGACCCGACGTGCCGCACCGACCCCACCGCATGCCCCGTGTGACATCGCGCCTCGCGCTTGGATTCGGCCTCGCCCTCGGCTGGCTGTCGAGCGCGGCCAGCGCCGAGGTCAGCGCGGCGCCGACGCGCCAGCCGACGGTGGAGATCACCGCCCAGGCCGCACGCGCGGAACAGACCGCACGCGCTGTCGAACGCTTGGCCGAGCGGCTGGTGCGGGAGTACGGCGTGGTCGGCATGGCCGTCAGCGTGGTGCATGGCGACCAGGTGCTGCTGGAGCGCGGCTTCGGCCACACTCAGGCCGGCCGCAGCGAGGCGGTCGACGCCGACACCGCCTTCCGCCTGGCCTCCCTGTCCAAAGCGTTCGCGGGCACTCTGGCGGGCCTGCTGGTCGAGGAGGGCGCGCTGCGCTGGGACACGCGCGTCGCCGATCATCTGCCGGCCTTCGCGCTGGCGCGCGCCGACACGGCGATGGAGACCACCGCCGCCGATCTGCTCAGCCACACCGTGGGCCTGGGCTTCCACACCTTCGATCGCGAGCTGGAGGACGACCAGCCCTATCCGCTGCTGGCGCAGCGTCTGGGTGAGGCGCCGATGCTGTGCCCGGACGGTCGCTGCTACGCCTACCAGAACATCGCCTTCAGCCTGATTGGCGATCTTGCGTTCGCAGTCACCGGCGACTTCTTCACCCATCTCGTCGAGAAGAAGATCTTCCATCCGCTGGGCATGTACGGCGCGACCTACGGCCGCGAGGGGCTGGAGGGCAGCGCCCGCTGGGCGCGACCGCACGTGATGGCGGGCGGCCGCTTCGTCGCCCTGCGGCCCAAGGAGAACTACTACCGAGTGCCGCCGGCCGCCGGCGTGAACGCCACTGCGCGCGACATGTCGCAGTGGCTGCTGGCGCAGATGGGGCGCCGCCCCGACGTGCTTTCGCCCGAACTGCTGGGCGAGATCCAGAAGCCGCTGGTCGCGACTCCTTCCGAACTGCGTGCAGCGCCCTGGCGGCGCGAGCGGCTCACGGCCGCGCACTATGGCCTTGGCTGGCGCGTCTTCGACTACGCCGGCGAAACCCTGGTGTTCCATGGCGGTGCGGTGCAGGGATATCGCGGCCTGATCGGCTTCCTGCCGGAGCGCGGCTTCGGCATCGCCGTGCTGGTCAACTGCGAGTGCCGGCTGCAGAGTGGCCTGTTGCCGACCGCGCTCGACAGCTTCCTCGGCCTGCCGCGCAAGGACTGGATGCAGCTCGACGCGCAGCCGCGTCGACGCCGACGCTGAGCCGCGCTCGGTTCAGCCGATGGAGTGAAGCTCGGCGTGCAGCCACCGCCCGAGTTCACACTCCTGCGAGAACACAGCCGATCCAGATCTGTGATCCGCTGCGCCCCGCGGCCGCGTTCTAGGGCGTGTCCCCTCGCAGCCATCGGCGCGTAGGCGCCACGCTGCGCGGGTGCGGCTTCAGTCCATCGCGCTGCGATCCCCGGACTCGACCCGAGCATCACTCCCGCGCAACAGCAATCCGCCCTCGCCAAAAAGAAACCCCGATGCAATGGCGCACCGGGGTTCGATGTTCTGCCGTGAGGCGACGGCTAACGTCGCCTCACGCGAGCATGCCGCGACTTGCTTCAGGCAGCCGGAGCAGCCGGCGGCGGGACGAGCGGAGCAGCCGGCTTTTTCTTGGCAGCAGGCTTCTTGGCTGCAGGCTTCTTGGCGGGGGCAGCCTTCTTGGCAGCCGGCTTCTTGGCAGGAGCCGCCTTCTTGGCGGCGACCTTCTTCGCCGGAGCCGCCTTCTTGGCAGCAACCTTCTTGGCAGGCGCCTTCTTGACCGCAGCCTTCTTGGCCGGAGCCGCCTTCTTGGCGACGGCCTTCTTGGCCGGAGCCTTCTTCGCGGCGACCTTCTTCACCGCGGCCTTCTTGGCCGGAGCGGCTGCCTTCTTGGCAGCGGCCTTCTTGGCCGGAGCCGCAGCCTTCTTGGCGGCAGCCTTCTTGGCCGGAGCCGCCGCCTTCTTCGCAGCAGCCTTCTTGGCCGGAGCGGCCTTCTTCGCAGCAGGTTTCTTGATAGCCATCGTCGGGTTCCTCGTCAGGGTTGATCGCAACTCTTGCAACACGCGTCCTGCGGTGCGGGCATCCTGATCCGCCACCACTCCACTCCCGGACACCGCGTCCGGTTCCGCGCCTGGACACCTTCCATGGCAGCCCAGCCGATCACGCGCGAAGGCCCCGAGGCCCACGCGTCCAAACACATGAGGCGAAAGCCGCGGCGGCCGCCGCGAGCAGCGTGATGCGGGCCGGGTTCGGACCGCGGATCCGGCGACGTGCCGCATGCGGCGACGTTCCGGGCGAGCGTGTTTTCCGAAGAGAACGCGGCTCCGCCCTTTGCAGGGATTCGCAGAGAGTGCTCTGCCGGATGCCGTTTCGATGGCTCGCTATGTTCGACGCCATGTGTTCTGTTCTTGACACGCTGCGCGAAAGCTAATCAGCGGTTTTCGCAGTGTCAACAGAGTTGTCGCATGCGATGCGCGCAAAGCCTTCGCGCAGAGGCCATTCGAAGCATCCGAGGCCACTCGAAAGCCGTCTCCAGCACCCGTATTCCGCTTCGATAAGTAGCAGAACCAAACGCCGCAACCCTTGTCCTGCAACGATTCTCGCGAAATGGAATCGCGAACTCGCGATTTGCGCCAGCACGGCTGCGTGCTGCATCGCGAGAAGCGCGGGCGCTGCGCTTCGATTCATGTCCACAGGCGATGCGGAGGCGCGAACTGCGCAAAACTGCGCGAACTTGCGCGAGCGCTTCGCATTGAAAGCGTGGTCCGTCCGCATCGATGCAGTGCCACAGCCATGCGAGCGAGGCGCTTCGCATGCAGTGCTGCTGGCCTCCGCGGTGCGTCGATCGCGTCACTCGACCAGGGTCGCGCCTGCGTGCGGATGGGCAGCGCGACGCAGACGTCGGAAACGCGAACGGGGCGCCAAGGCGCCCCGTTCGTCGACAGCCATGCGACCGCAGATGCGGTCGCCGTTGGATCACTCCTCGATGAGCTCGGCGTACTCGTCCGGCCCCAGCAGCTCTTCGAGCTGCGAAGGCTCCGAAGGCTGCAGCACGAACAACCAGCCCTTACCGTAGGCATCACCGTTGATCGTCTCGGGCGCGTCGGCCAGCTCCTCGTTGACGGCCACGACGGTGCCGGAAATCGGCGCGTAGACGTCGCTGGCGGCCTTGACCGACTCGACCACGGCGACGCCCTTGCCAGCCTCGACCTCGTCGCCGACGCCGGGCAGCTCGACGTAGACCAGGTCGCCCAGTGCGGCCTGCGCATGGTCAGAGATGCCGACGGTGACGCGGCCGTCGTCCTCCAGTCGCGCCCACTCGTGGGACTTCAGGAACTTCAGGTCGCCGGGGATCTCGCTCATGGGTCTGCTCCTTGGCAGGCGGTGGTTCGGTGTGGATGCGATGCTCGGCGGCATCGCGGGCGGCGCGAGTTTATCAGTGGAGTCCGCTGCTTCAGATGCCGTCGCGGGGCTTGCCCTCGCGCACGAAGGGCGGCGTCACCTGGCGCACCGGCACGTCGCGACCGCGGATGTCGACCGCGATGGCGCCGGGTTCGCCGGACGGAACGCGCGCAAACGCGATCGCCTTGCCGAGCGTCGGCGAGAAGGTGCCCGAGAGGATCTCGCCGTCGCCATGAGCGGTGCGCACGGTCTGGCCGTGACGGAGCACGCCCTTCTCGTCCAGCACCAGGCCGATCAGCTGGCGCGGCACACCGGCGGCCTTCTGTGCTTCGAGCGCGGCGCGACCGATGAAGGCGCGGCCTTCGTCCAGCGCCACCGTCCAGGCGAGTGCGGCCTCCCAGGGCGTGGTGTTCTCGTCCATGTCCTGGCCGTAGAGGTTCATGCCGGCTTCGAGGCGCAGGGTGTCGCGGGCGCCGAGCCCGCAGGGCTTCACGCCGACCTCCAGCAGGCGGTTCCACAGGGCCACCGCCTCGCCCTCGGGCACGATGATCTCGAAGCCGTCCTCGCCGGTGTAGCCGGTGCGCGCGATGAACAGGCCGTCCGCCTCGACCGCGGCGAACTTGCCGACCGGTTCGGCCGCCGCGCGACCTTCCGCGCTCAGCAGACCGAGCACGCGCTCACGCGCGTTCGGCCCCTGCACCGCGATCATCGCCAGCTCCGGGCGCTCGCGCACCTCGATGCCGAACGGCGCCGCCTGTGCGGTAATCCAGGCCATGTCCTTGTCGCGCGTGGCGGCGTTCACCACCAGGCGGAAGAAGTCCTCGGCGAGGAAATAGACGATGAGGTCGTCAACCACGCCGCCACGCTCATTGAGCATGCAGGAGTACAGGGCCTTGCCCGGCTTCTTCAGCTTGTCGACCGAGTTGGCGAGCAGCTGGCGCAGGAAGGCGCGGACGTTGGCGCCGTGCAGGTCGACCACGGTCATGTGCGAGACGTCGAACATGCCGGCGTCGCGACGCACCTGATGGTGCTCCTCGATCTGCGAGCCGTAGGCGATCGGCATGTCCCAGCCGCCGAAGTCGACCATGCGGGCGCCAAGTTCACGGTGGCGGGCGTTCAACACGGTCTGCTGGCTCATCGGTGGCTCCGTTGCGGGGTTGGATTCAAGGAACAGGTGGAAGCGGCCGCGCATTATCGAGCTTCGTGCGTGCAGGTAAACCCTTCGGCGCCGTAGGGCATCCGGGCACGTATGCTCAGTACCTCCCTGCCACTGCCTGCGATCACGTCCGTGTCCGCATCCGATCCAGACCCGGCCGCTGCGGACACGAATGCGAGCGCGGGCGCGGCGGGCGACGCGCTGGCGCCGCTGGCGCGCCGCGCGGCAGCCGGAGACGTCGGCGCCTTCGAGGCTCTGTATCGCGCCGAGCATCGGCGCCTGTACGCGGCGATCTGGCGGCTGGTCGGCGGCGTCGATGCGCGCGCCGAGGAGCTCACCCAGGACGCCTTCGTGCGCGCCTGGAGGGCGCTGCCGGAGTTCCGCTTCGAGGCGCCGGTCGGCGCCTGGCTGCATCGCCTCGCGGTGAATACGGCGCTGATGGACCTGCGCGCGCGCCGCGACGCCGAGGATCTGGAAACCGACGACGCCCTGCTTGAGCTGCAGGCAGCCCCCCGCCAGAGCCACGAGCACCGGCTCGACCTGCAGGCGGCGATCCTCAAGCTGCCGGCACGCGCCCGCGCCGTGCTGGTGCTGCACGACATCGAAGGCCTGACCCACGAAGAGATCGGCGAGTCGCTAGGCATCGCGCCCGGCAGCTGCAAGGCCCACCTGCATCGCGCGCGCCAGCACCTGCGGCGTGCACTCGGAGACACCGAATGAACCGTTTGCCCGAACACGACGACGAGCTCGGCTGGAAAGAGCACCTACGCTCCGCCGCACCGATGCCCGCGCGCACCCCGGACCTGTGGCCCGGCATCGCCGCGCGCCTCCCAGCCCAAACACTGGATGCGCAGAGTCCCGCGCACGGCGTGCCGGCAGCCGCGCTGCGCTCTGTGCGCACAGCGCCGCGACGCCGGCGCCAAGGCCTCACGCTGTCCTTGCTGGCCAGCGCCTGTCTGCTGGCGGTGGTGGTGCTGGGCGTGCCGGTCAAGCCTCTGTCAGGCCCCGCGCCCGGGCCGATGGCGAACGCGCATCCGCTGGACACCCTGCTGCTGCGCGAGGCCGAAGCGCTCGAACGCGAATACGCCGCCGCCTTCGCGCAGTTCGAGGGCGCGCCCCTGCCGGCGGCACTGAAACCGGGCCTGCAGGCGCTCGATCAGGAAGGTCGCCGCCTGCACGCCACGCTGGCCGAACATCCGCGGCAGGCGCGCCTGCTCGATGAACTGCGCCGCCTCCACCAGCGTCGCCTGGATCTGCTGCTGCGCGGCATTGAACGCCATGCCTGAGCGCCATGCCGACACGCTGGGCGCGCGCCGCGCCCATTCCTATCCGTATTAGAGAGAACTCGCCATGTCTGAACACCGCCCCCTGCGCTACGCCCAGCTCGCCTTGGCGATCGGCTTGCTCACCGCCCTGCCCTGCGCGCTCGCGCAGGGCCTCATCGACGAAACCCGCACCCTGTCGGCCGATGCGCGCGTGTCGGTCAGCAACGTCAAGGGCAGCATCCGCGTGGTCGGCGGCGAAGGCAGCACGCTGCGCCTGCGCGGCCAGCTGGGCGAGAACGCCGAACTCAAGCTCTCGGCGGACGACCCCGAATCGATCAGCATCGAGATCGAGTACCCCAACAGCTCAGGTTGGGGCTGGGGCGGCGGCGCGGGCGGCGATACCGACCTGGAGATCGAGCTGCCCAGCGACGCGCGGCTTGAGGTCGAAGCGGTCAGCGCCAGCGTCGACGTGCGCGGCATGAACGGCCGCAGCCTCAAGATCAGCGCGGTGAGCGGCGAGGTGGATCTGCGCGACAGCGCGCCGCAGCAGCTGGAGCTGGAAACCGTCAGCGGCGGGCAGCGAATCCGCACGGGCGCCAGCGAACTGGACCTGGAATCGGTCAGCGGCAGCATCGAGGTCGAGGCCGACACAGCCCGCCGCCTGCGCGCCGAAGCCGTCTCCGGCAGCGTCGATCTGCGTCTGCCGCAGCCCATCGACGAGCTGCGTGTCGAAACCGTCTCAGGCGAGGTGCGCGCGAGTGCCGGCCCCAGTGCGAGCGGGCTGCTGCGCATCGAAACCCTGAGCGGGGCCCTGCGCCTCGAGCTGCCCGCGGACACCTCGGCAAGGATCGAGGCCGACAGCTTCAGCGGTCGCATCCGCAGCCCGGTCGGCGAAGTCGAGCGCGAAGAGTACGGACCGGGCTCCAGCCTCGATGCCACGCTCGGTGACGGTGCGGCGAGGATCCGGCTGGAGACCTTTTCCGGCGCGATCGACTTGAGCGTGCAAGGACGCTGAGCGCAGGCCCGCGCTACCGCACCTGCGGACGCTCAGGGCAGTCGGCGCGCGCGTGCCAGGTGCGGGCGCCGACACCCGACGAGCAGGGCCATCGAGGTGGCGGGCCAGAGCAGCAGCCAGAACGGCCACCAGCCGATCAGCGGATCGCTGCCGCGCAGCGCCGGAAACAGCAGGCTGGCGATGAGGCCGATGCACAGCCAGAGATAGAGCACCGGCGCGAGCAGATCGCAGGCGGACGAGGCGCGGCCCTCGGGTCGCGGTTCGTGACGTCGCGGCGCGGTTGCGGATGGAAGCGGCTGCAGAACGCGGTGGCGCAACAGGGACATGGCGGGCTCCGGATCGCTCGGGAGCCCGGACTCTGTGCGCGCCTTATCTCAGGACCTGAGAACGGCCGATCCGTACCCGCAGAGCCTCAGCGCTCGCGCTGTCCGGCCTCAAAGGCATCCAGCGCGCGCTGGGTGCACTGCCGGCCCAGCTCGATCAGCTCGGCGGCACGCCAGAACTCGTAGAACGTGCAGCGATCGCGGGGCATGCGGATCAGGAGGTCCGGCGGGTCCAGCGCCAGCTGCATGCGCGCGATCTGCGCCTGCATGGTGTCGAGCGAGCGCCCCATCAGATCGATCAGGCCCGGCTGGGCCTTGGTGGGCTCGCCGCTCGCATCGCTGCGCCTGGTCTCGGCAAAGCTGGCACTGATGGATTCGATGAAGGCGGCGATCCGGGCGCGGTAGCCGACCGCATCCTCGGCAGCCACCGGCGGGGCGGTCGGTGAGGCCGCGGATTCGGTGCGCGCGATCCGCGCCGCCGGCGGACCGTTGACATCGATGGCGATCACCAGATCCGCGCGGACCTGGCGCGTGGCAGCGATCGGCACCGGCGCCAGCAGCCCGCCATCGACGAGATCGCGTCCCTCCAGCCGACACGGCGTGAACACCATCGGGATGGCGATGGAGGCACGAATCGCATCGAACAGCGGGCCCCGGTTCAACCACACCTCGCGTTGACTCTGCAGGTCGGTGGCGACGGCCGTGTAGGGAATCGGCAGAGCCTCGATCGCGTACTCGCCCACGAGGTCGCGCAGCGCACCGATCACCCGCTCGCCGCGGATCAGTCCAGGAAAACCAAAGCTGAAGTCGAGCAGGCGCAGCACGTCGCCGCGCTCCAGCGCGCAGGCCCACTCCTTGTAGACGGGAAGCCGGCCGGCAGCATGGATACCGCCGACCAGGGCACCCATCGACGAGCCCGCGATGCCGACGATGCGGTAGCCGCGTTCCTGCAGCACCTCGATGGCGCCGATGTGGCCAAGGCCACGCGCGCCGCCGGCGCCCAGCACCAGCGAGACGCGCTTGCCTGCAGCGATCGCGCTGGGCTCAGTCGCCATAGGCCGAAGCCGCCAGCCTGAGCAGGATGCGCGCTTCCTGGCGCAGCGCCGGCGGCGCCATCACCTCGGCGTCGGGGCCGTACTTCAGCACGTCCATCAGCAGCTCCTTCGGATTGCTGTAGGGCAGCTTCAGCTCGTAGCTGCCGTCCTCGAGGAAGCGGCCTTCCTGCTTGGAATGCCAGTGCTCGTCGGCGACCCAGCGCGCGGCGTGCGGCGAGAAGCGGATCGTCGCCACCGCCTTGGGCGTGCCCGAGAAGATCCCGTAGCTCGAGGACAGCTGCTGGTCGAGCTCGGCCTCGGCCATGTCGATGGCGGTGTCCTCCTGCACGCGCGGCGCGCGGATGCGGTCGAGCGCGAAGCTGCGCAGGCCCTCGCGCTCGTGGTCGAAGGCGTCGAGGTACCAGTGGTTGCGGTAGTGCGTGAGCCGCTGCGGCGACACCTGGCGGCGGGTCGGGGTGTCGGTCGAGCGCGCGCGGTAGTCGAAGCTGAGGCGCCTGCGCTCCAGCACCGCGCTGGCGACGGCGCGGAAGCTCTGCTGATCCAGCGGCCGGCTGCCATGGCCGACGACACGCACGCGCTGCAGCGGCCAGCGCTTGCCGCCGCTCTGCTCGGCCAGCAGCGCATCGATGCGCCCGCGCAGGGGCTCGATCGCCTCGCTCAGCACGCCGGCGCCGGTGCGCTCCAGCAGCTGCTGCGCCGCCAGCAGGGCATGCAGTTCGTCCGAGGTGAGCCACAGGCCGGGCAGCTCGAAGCGCTCGGCCTCGTCGTCGACGTAGCGGAAACCGGAAGGGTCCTCGCTGGACTCGATCGGCGCACCCAGGCTGTCGCGCAGGAAGGCGATGTCGCGATAAAGGGTCGCGCGCGAGCACTGCAGCTCGTCCATCAGGCGCTGCGCCGAGACCGGATAGCGCGCCACTTTGAGGATGCGGTGCAGGGTGAGGGTGCGTTCGTGTCGGTCCATGGGCGGCTATTGTGCCGCAGTGGCCCGCTGCGGCGATGCAGCGCGCGCACCACCGGCCCCGACGGTATGCTCCGCGCCCTGCACTTCGTCCTGAGCCGGAACAAGCATGCGCATCGAATCCTCGCACCGTCTGCCGACCAGCGTCGCCCTCGCGCTTGGACTCGGCCTTTCCCAGGCTGCCGGCGCCGCCACCTTCGTGGTCGACTCCGCCGAGGACAGCGGCGAAGGCAGCCTGCGCGCGGCGATCGTCCTCGCCAACGCCACGCCAGGCCCACACCTCATCGAGATCCAGGTGCCCGGCAGCGCGGTGACGCTCAGCCTGCAGTCGCCCCTGCCCGCCATCGCCGCCAACGATCTCACCCTCGACGCCAGCGCCAGTGTCGGCTTCCGCGTCGATGGCCAGGACCAGCATCGGATCCTCGAAACCACCGCGTCCAACCAGCGTCTCACCCTGCGCGGTATCGAACTGCGCCGGGGCCGCGCCGCCAGCGGCGGCTGCGTGCAGATCGCCAACCGCGCCGATGCCGAGCTGATGCTCGACGGCGTCCTGTTCGAGGCCTGCGCGGCCGTGCGCACGGATGGTCCGGCTCTCGGCGGCGCGATCCATATGCCCGCGGGGGCCTCGCTGGCGGTGGTCGGTTCGCGCTTTCTGGGCAACAGCGCCAGCGGCACAGGCAGCGGACAGCGCGGTGGCGCCCTGGCCACCGGCGCGGCCTCCATCGATCTGCGCGACAGCCGCTTTCAGGGCAACCTTGTGAGCGGCGGCGGCGCCGGCGACAGCCGCGCGGGCGGCGCGGTGTCGATCGCGGGCAGCGCCGTCAACATCGTCTTCGCGCGCGGCAACCGCTTCAGCGACAACAGCGTCAGCGCGGGCAGCGCGGCCTTCGGCGGTGGCCTCGAGGTGAACTGCACGGGCTGCGTGGTCAGCCTCGACTCGGGCTACTTCGGCCAGAACTCGGCGGGGCTCGGCGGTGCGATCGCGCTCCGCCAGGGTTTCAGTGGCGCCGGCCTCAGCGCCGCTTTCGCCAATCTCACCCTCGATCGCAACGTGGCCGATGGCGGCGGCGGCCTGTATCTCGCCCAGACCGGCCTCGACGCCCGCAACCTGAGCTTCCAGAACAACCGCGCGACCAACGGCGCGCACCTCCGAAGCGGCCCGGGCTTCGCCCTCGACCGACTCACCAACAGCGTGTTCGGGCGTGTCGATCCGACCGGCGGCACCAACAGCTGCCAGCTGGCTGAGGCGGTCAGCGCCGGTGGGCCGCTGGGTGGGAATCTCTTCGCTGAATCCGCCAGCTGCGGTGGACTCGCCGGCTCCGGCGCCAGCGCGCTGCCTACCAGCGTGACCGCGACGCTCGACAGCGCGAGCAACCTGATGCCGGTGCTGGTGTTCCCGGCAGGCAGTGGCGTTGTCGACCGCGGCGGGCGGCAGTTCGCCTGCACGCTGTCCGATGCGCGCGACACCGAACGACCGATCGACGGCGATGGTGACGGTGAAGCCGAGTGCGATATCGGCGCCTATGAGCAGCCACCCTCCCCGCTGATCTTCCGCAACGGCTTCGAGACGTCGCCCTGAGGAGGCACGGCGCCTAACGCCGGCTTGCCGTTCGCCTAACTCCTGCTTAATGCGCCCCTCACCAGCATGCGCGCTCCGTCACGCCCGCCCATCGCATGCCACGCATCGCCGACGCTCTGCCCCATGCGCCCAGACCGCCGCCGCGCTCCCGATTGCGGTCGCCAGCGCCGGACTGGCTGCAGCGCCCGGCCAGTGCGGCCCTCATCACGCTGGGCGTGCACGCACTGATGCTGCTGTGGCTGCTGACGGGCGATCGACAGCGACTGCCCCCCGCGGACGACACCGCGCTGCAGATCGAATGGATCCGTCGCGCGCAGGAGGCCCCGCCGGTTCCGCCCATGCCCCAAGCGCCCTGGCGAACACAGCGGGACCCGCGCGTGCGCTCGGCGGCCGTCGATCTGGCTCCCAAGCCGCCGCCGGCCAACGCCGTCGACGAGCGCGCGGCCCGCGCGGACGCAGCGCTCGAGGCCGCGCCGTTGGTTCGCCCGCTGTCGTCCCAGCTCGGCGCCTTCGTCCGCGAGGGCGCCCCTGCGGCCCGGTACGAACGTGGTCCGCTCGACCGCCCGGCGCAAGCGCTGCCCGGCCGCGCTGAGGCATTCGTGGAAGGCTTCCATGTGCGCGAGGAGGTGAGCCCGGCGGATCGCGTGCAGGCGGTGCTCAGCCTGGTGGGCCTGGGCGGCGGCGGCGGCATCACCTGCGCCGACCTGCGCCGCAAGATGGTCTCCAACATCAGCGACACGGAACGCCGCAAGCTGATGGATGACGAACGCCGGATCTGCCGGCGCGGCCAGGCCGGCACCTTCCGCTGAGGCTCTACCCAGGCATGCGCCGGCTGCCATCGCGAAATGGCGCAGTGGACTCGCGCGGTGACTCTCCGCGTCCCCGCAGTCAGCGTTCCAGCCGGTAGTTGACCGAACCCCGCGTCTCGCGCTGGCTGGCCTCGATCTGCAGATCCCACTGCTCGGTCAGCAGGTACTTGATGCTGAACACCTGGCCCTCGCCGAACAGGGCCACGCCGTAGGCCACGTACAGGCGCGGCGACAGGAACTTGCCGAGCATGAGCGCGGCACCGCCCAGCGCCGCGGAGTCCTCGACGCTGGCCTGGTCGAAGCCGAAGCGCGCGCCGAGACGTTCGGCAATGTAGTTGCCGCCGGCGCCGAGCGCGGCGGCGGCGGCATTCAGCTGCTCGCCCTCGCCGCTGCGCACCGCGCGCACCGGCCGGCCGAGCATGAGGTAGCTCAGCACGTCGGCCTGGTCGAGGCTGGGCTGCGACCACAGCCCCAGCACCGGCGCCGCCGCCGTGCCGGTGACGCGGATGCCGACCGTCACCTCGTCGAGCCGGCGTTCGGCGCGGATGTCGAGGCCCGGGTTGTCGAGCGGCGACTGCGCGAAGGAGAGTCGACCGCGGCTGATATCGAGGTCCTGACCGTAGGCCTTGTAGCGGCCGCTGACGTTGAGGCTGCCGCTGGCGCGGGTGGCGCGGCCGGGGCGATCGCGCACGCGCAGTTCGCCGCGCACCTGGCCCTTGAGGCCGAAGCCCTGCAGCGCGACCGCCTCGCCCAGGGCCACCCGGACATCCGCATCGATGCGCTGCGCGGCCTCGAGCGCGCGCTCGGGCTGGGCGGGATCGAGCACGACCACGTCGGCGCTGACCTGTTGGCTGCCCTCGAAGCGATCGAGCCGCACCTCGGCGCGCGGCACATCGACGCGACCGCGCAGGCGCAGCAGGGCATCGCGCTGCTCCAGCTCAAGCGCGGGCGAGGCGACCAGACGCAGCTGGGGCGTGTCCGACAGCAGCACCTCGTTGCCCTCGATGCTGAGGCGCAGCGGTGCTTCGGCGGCCTCGGACCAGTCGAGGCGGCCGCGGCCGCGCAGCTCGCCCTCGGAGCGCAGGGCGAAGCTGAGCTCGGCCGCGCTGGCCCCCGCCAGCTGCAGCTCGACCAGGCCCTCGCTGGGGCGGATGCCCAGGGCGGGCAGCTCGGCGCTGAAGCCGCTGAGTCGCGCGCCGCCGCGCAGGTTCGGTGCAGCCAGCGCGCCATCGACATCGAGCTGGACGCTGAGTCGGCCGCTGGGCGCGATGATCGCCTCGTCGCTGAGCAGCTCCAGCAGCCCGAGCTGGTCTAGCTGCAGGGCAAGCTGGCCTTCGATGCCTGCGCTGTCGGTGCCCACTGCACGCGCGCGCAGCTCGCCCTGCAGCAGTCCGTCCTCGCCGAAGCGAGCGCCCAGCGCGAGGCGCAGCAGCTCCGCATCGCCCGCGATGTCGATCGAAAAGTCCTGCCAGCGCAGGAGTTCGCGGCCCTCCCGCCGGCCAAGAATGAGCGCGCCCTGTGTAGAAGCGAGGCGGCCCTCGACCTGCCAGTCACCCGCCTTGGATGCGAGATCGATGCTGCCGCCCAGCACGCCCTGCCAGCGCGGCCGCGCCGGCGCTTCGCGATCCGAGAGAAGCCCGAGCGGCAGCGCCAATGGCAGGGCCTCCAGCTCGAGGCGGGCCGTCAGCGATTCGCTGCCCTCGCCGCGGAGCGAGGCACAGAGCCGGCCGAGGGATTCCGCGCCGTCGACGCGCCCTGAGGCAGTGCCGGCTGCGGTCACGGTGTCTGCGGCGGGCGCCGCGCTGGACGGTGCCGCCACTCGGCCGCGCTCGACGCGCTGCGCGCCTTCGACGCAGAAATCATCGACACGCACCCGACCTTCGCCCAACTCGATCGCCACCGGCTCGGCCAAGGTCCAGTCGCCGCCGCTGCCGCGCCGATCCGGCGCACGCCAGTCGAGCTGCTGCAGGCGTCCCAGCCAGCGCTGCTCGTCCGCACGCCAGCCGCCCGCGAGTTCCAGCGCGAGTCCGCCGCCCTCGACCGGCTGCCGCAGCGACAGCGCATGCGCCGACACAGCGCCGCGCAGGCCCAGTTCGAGCGCCCCCAGCGCGCGGCCGGCCACGCGGGTCTGTGCGCTGTCGAACTGCAGCTGCAGCGGCGCGTCGGGCGCGAGCCCCAGCTCGCCGCGCACATGCGGGGCCTCGAGCTCGGCGCCCGCCAGGCTGAGCTGATCCGCGCGCAGATCCAGAGCAAGGCGCGGCGCCGCCGGCGTGCCGGACAGACGCAGTTCGCCGCGCAGCGCGCCTTCTGCGTCCGCCGCCAGTCCGTCCAGCTGCAGGGGTGCCAGCTGCAGCGTGGCGGCGACGGTTTCGCCCAGACGCGCGCTGCCACTCAGCGCGCTCTCGCCCCAGCGCAACTCCAGTTCGGCCTCGCCGGCGCCGACCGGCAGCGCGGCGGCGGCTGCCGGCGGCGCGCCGCTCCAACGCGCGCTGACCTTCCCACGCAGCGCCTGCTCGCGCAGAGTGCCGTCGAGCCCCTCCAGCCGCAGCACGCCTTCGCGCAGCGCGTCGCTTTCGCGGCCCTCGCTGCTGATGCGCGCCGAGAGCCGGCTCGGCCATTCTGGGGAGAGCAGGCCGGCATCCAGCTCGGCCAGCTCGGCCTCGATGCGCCAGCGCAGGCCTTCGCTCCAATCGAGCTCGCCATCGGCGCGCAGTCGGCCCTCGTCAGTGCGCAGCTCCAGCGCCTGCAGCAGCGCCTGCTCGCCCTGGATGCGCAGGCCGCCGCCCAAGGCGCCGGCCAGTTCGCCGCGGGCGAGCTGCAGCGCGAGGCTGAGCTCGGCATCGTCGAACGCGCCGCGGGCCTCGAGCGCGCCATCGACGCGCAGCGGCGGGGCTTCGGCCAGCGGCAGGTCGAAGCGCTCGAAGTCCCAGCGGACCTCGAATCGCGCCGGCGCATCGGCGGACGGCAGCTGCAGCCAGCCGCGGAGCGCGGCACTGCCTTCGCCCTGCTGCAGCTTGAGCGCGTCGATGTGCAGGGTCGAGGCCTCGGTGCGCAGCGTGGCGGCCTCCAACGAGTAGCTGCGGCCGTCGACCGCGAAGCTGCCCGACAGCTTGGCGCGATCGAGGCCGCCCTCGCCCTTGAGCTGCAGCCCAGCCAGGCCCGTCGGCCACACAGCGGCCAGCGCGGGCGGCGGCGCGGGCGCCTGCAGATGAAGCTGCCACTGCGGGCGCGGCAGCACCTCGCGCACGTCGACATCCAGCGCGAACTCCGGCGCGTCGGGCAGGCGCAGTGCGAGACGCGCTGCCGCGAGCCCGCCGTCGATCGTGGCCTCGAAGGCCTGCGCGGCCGCCAGCCCTGCGCGCCATTCGCCGCGCAGCTGCAGTGCGCTCTGCCACTCATGTGCGCTGTCGATGCTGCCCTCCGCGCGAAGGGTCGCCAGCGGCGCGTCGAGGCTCAGCTCGGCCACGCGTAACTGACCTGCATCGAGCGTCAGTGACGCGAGCGCGATGCGTTCCGCCTCGAACGGCAGCGACTCGGTTGCGTCGGCCGCTGCGGCTTCTCGGGATTCGGCGTCGCCCGATGCGCTCTCGCCCGCCAGCACGGCGGCGGCGGGCGCGAGCGAATCCGGCGTCCGCTCGATCCGCAGCCCGCGCAGCTCAGCCGAATCGACCGCCAGATCGATGGGCAGTACGAGGCTGGGCAGTGACTCCGGCAGCGTGAGCTCGAAGCTCGGCGGCGCCGGATCGGCCGCCTCGGGCGGCAGCACGAGGCGGAGACCCTCGGCCTCGATCGCCTGCACATGCACTCGCGCGGCGACCAGTGCGCCCAGCGCCGCGCGCAGCTGCAGACGCTCGACCTCGAGGCTCAGGCCGTCCTGCCGATAGCTCAGGCCCTCGAAGGCCAGCCCGCGGGCGAGGCTGCCGCGAACGGTCTGCCAGTGGAGGCTGTCGGCAGGCAGCGCGCCCTGCAGGCGCGCCAGCGCGAAGCGCGCGCCGGCCTCGGTGCCCAGCAGCCAGGCTCCGCCCAGCACGAGCAGGAGCGCGCCCGCGCCCAGCGCAAGCCCGGTAAGCCGCAGCCATCCTCGGACGCGGCTCACAGCTCGGGCCCGAGGCTGAGGTGGATCTGGAAGGGCTCGCGCGGATCGTCCAGTCCCCGCGCCACGTCCAGCGCCACCTGGCCGACCGGCGAGCGCCAGCGCAGGCCAAGGCCCGCGCCGCGGCGCAGGTCGATGCCGCCGTCGTTGAAGGCGCTGCCGGCATCGGCGAACACGGCCGCGCCCCAGGTCTCGGTGAACATGCGCTCGTATTCGAGGTTGAGCACGGCGAGGTTGCGACCGCCCACCGGGTTGCCGCTGGCGCCCAGCGGGCTGATCTCCTGGTAGCCGTAGCCGCGCACGCTGCGATCGCCGCCGGCGAAGAAGCGCAGCGAGGACGGCAGGCGCAGGAACTCGCCGGAGAAGGTGCGGCCCAGCTGGCCGCGCAGCAGCACGCGGTTGCGCTCGCCGAAACCGCGGATGTAGCGGGTCTGCACCAGCAGCTGGGTGAAGCCGGCGTCCGAGCCCAGCGCGCTCAGGCCCTGCTTCACCTCGCCGGTGAAGCTGAACCCGCGGCTGGAGTAGTTGGGGTCGTTGTAGCGTTGCCAGCGTGCGCGCAGCGCCGGATAGACCAGCGTCGAGAGGCCGCTGGTTTCCAGATTGCGCTCCACGCCGATCGCATAGCGTTCGCGCAGCGCATGCAGGCCGAGTTCGAGGCTCCAGTCGCCCACACGTCCGAGACGGCTGGCCGAGACCTCGGCGGTTTCGCTGTCGACCAGCTCGCTCTCGTCCTCGCGGTAGCTGGCGCCGAGCTGGTACCAGCCCTCGATGGGCGCGAAGGCGGGGATGCGGTACAGGCTGTTCAGCGCACTGCGGCGCTGGGCGAGGTCGAGGCCGGCGCTGAACTTGTGCCCGCGCGCATTGACCCAGCGGCGATCGAGGCCAAGCTTGAGTCCCGCCCCCGAGTCGGTGCCGAAGCTCAGGCCCGCGGCGTAGATGTCGCGCTTGGCCGGTGCCAGTTCGACCTGCACCGGCACGTCGAGCGTGTCGGGTTCAGGCTCGGGGCGGATGTCGATGAAGCCGAAGTAGTCGAGATCGCCCAGGCGCTGGTGCAGCTTGAGCAGTTCGGCCTGGTCGAAATCCTGCCCAGGCTCGATGTCGAGCCAGCGCTCGATCAGGCCCGGGTCGAGGTGGCTGCCGTCGATGGCGACGGTGCCGAAGCGGTAGCGCGCCCCGCTCTCCCAGCGCAGGCGGATCTCGGCGCGGCTGTCGGCACGGGTGACTTCGACGCGGTTCTCTTCCAGCCGCGCATCGAAATAGCCGCGCGCCGACAGCTCACGGGCGATCGCCGCCTTGCCGCCTTCGTAGCGGGCGTGGTTCATCAGGTCGCCCACTCGCGGGCGGAACCCGCCGATGGCCGCGGCCACGCGCGCGTCTTCGGCAGCGGGCCCCTCGACCACGAGGTCCACGGTGCGCACGCGCACCGGTGGGCCGCGCTGCACGTTCAGGCTCACCGCGAGGCCCGCCGCGGTCTCGTCCACCTGCACGTCGACGTCCACCGCGTAGTAGCCAAAGGGTTCGAGCGCGCGGCGCACTTCGGCCGGCGCGCGCCGCAGCAGCAGGGCCATCCGGCCGCGGCCGACGTCCTCGCGATCGGCCTCGTCGAGCTGGAACAGGCCGACCTGGGCCCGCACGTTGTCGGCCTGGCTGGCGCTCAGGCCGCGCACCCGCAGACTGGCGAGTCGCACCGGCGCGCGCTCGGCCGTCTGTGCCTCGCTGGCCGGCGGTGCCGCGAGGTCCGCCTGCGCGCGCAGAGCGGCCGCGGGGCTCAGCAGCAGGCACAGCGACAGTAGAGCGGGCAGTCGATCCAAAACGCCGGAGGCTCGATCGGAGAGTCGCCGCAGGATACCCAGTCCCGGCGCGGGCCGAGTCAAACCGCCATTCAGCGAATCGCCGCATCGATCGACACTTGGGATGCACGCCCGGCTCGCGGACAATAGCAGTTCCGCGCCCTGCGCCCGCTGCCGAATCCCCCGCCCATGAGTCTCAACCAGCGCCTTGCCTCCGAACTCGACGAAATCCGCTCGGCCGGACTGTTCAAGTCCGAGCGCATCATCGTCTCCCCGCAATCGGCCGAGATCGAGCTGGCCGACGGCCGTCGGGTGCTGAACTTCTGCGCCAACAACTACCTGGGCCTGGCCGACGACCCCGGCGTGATCGAAGCCGCCAAGCACGCGCTCGACACCCACGGCCACGGCATGGCCAGCGTGCGCTTCATCTGCGGCACCCAGGACCTGCACAAGCAGCTGGAGGCAAAGATCGCCGAGTTCTTTGGGAAGGACGACGCCATCCTCTACGCCGCCTGCTTCGACGCCAACGGCGGCCTGTTCGAGCCCCTGCTCGGCGAGCAGGACGCGATCATCTCCGACGCGCTCAACCATGCTTCGATCATCGACGGCGTGCGCCTGTGCAAGGCCCGGCGCTACCGCTACGCCAACTGCGACATGGCGGATCTGGAAAAGCAGCTGCAGCAGGCGCGGGCTGACGGCGCGCGCGACATCCTGATCACCACCGACGGCGTGTTCTCGATGGACGGGTTCATCGCACCGCTCGATCAGATCACCGCGCTGGCGGCCAAGTACGGCGCGGCCGTGCACATCGACGAGTGCCACGCCACCGGTTTCTTGGGCGACACCGGCCGCGGCTCGGCCGAAGTGAAGGGCGTGCTGGAGAAGATCGACATCATCACCGGCACCCTCGGCAAGGCGCTCGGTGGCGCGCTCGGCGGCTTCACCTGCGGCTCGCGCGAAGTCATCGAGATGCTGCGCCAGCGCTCGCGGCCCTACCTGTTCTCGAACGCCCTGCCTCCCTCGGTGGTGGCCTCGGGCCTCGCCGTGTTCGAGCGCATCGTCGCCGCCACCGAGCTGCGCGCCCGCCTGCGCGAGAACACCGCGCGCTTTCGCGCAAAGCTGGCCGCCGCCGGTTTCGATCTGAAGCCCGGCGAGCATCCGATCGTGCCGGTGATGCTCTACGACGCCCCGCTGGCGCAGCGCTTCGCTGCCGAGCTGCTGGAGGAAGGCGTGTATGCCATCGGCTTCTTCTTCCCGGTGGTGCCCAAGGGCCAGGCGCGCATCCGCACGCAGATGAGTGCGGCGCACACACCCGAACAGATCGAGCGCGCCGCGGATGCCTTCATCGCGGTCGGCAAGCGGTTGGGCGTCATTCCGGCCTGAGCCCGGCGCGCTTCCCATCCCCTGCACGCCCCAGAGCCGCGGACCGACGAGTCAGCCATGCGCCCGGTGCTGAAGCGGCTGTTCCTGCGGGCGCTCGCCCACGATGCGCTGGCCGAGCGGTTGCCCGACCAGCGCTGGCGCACGCGCTGCCTGCACTGCCGGGCGCGGCTCGAGTTCAAGCCCGACGGCGAGCCGCTGGGCGCGGGCTCGCTGGAGCACGTGGTGCCGCAGGCCTGGTTCGGCAAGCGCGCGGCGCAGGCGCTGTGCGCGCGCGTCGACCACGATCCGAACGACGCCCGCAACCTCGGGCTGGCCTGCGCCAGCTGCAATCAATCCAAGGGCAAAGGCCCGGACGCGCGCGGACCGCAGGATGCGCGTGCGTTGGAGGTGACCGAACAGGCGCTCGAACGGCGCCTGGCGCGTTGGCGCACTGCAGAAGCGCAGGATGACGCCTAGGGTGGGCCGGGGCCCACCCTAGGCCCACGGGACGACAGGTGGGGCACGCGATCAGCGCGCTTCTACGAATCCCCAATCCCGAATCCCCAATTCCAAATCGTGGCTCTCAGCGATCGTCACGGGTGTACACCACGCCGGCTTCCACGCGCACCGGAAACACCGCGATCGCCTCGTAGGCCGGCGCACACAGCGCCTCGCCGGTGCGCAGGTCGAAGCGGGCGCCGTGGCGCGGACATTCGACCACGCAGCCATGCACCGGCCCGCCCGCCAGCTCGGCGCCATCGTGGGTGCAGACGTCCTCCACCGCGAACCAGCCCTCGGCGGTCCGGTAGACGGCGATCGCGGTGTCGCCGTCCCATACCACCTGGAACTCGCCCTCGGCCATTTGTGCTTCTCCGCAGACCGCGATCCAACCCTGCATTCGCTGTTCTCCCATCACTGACATGCCGCCCAAAAAGAACGGCCGGCGCATCGCTGCGCCGGCCGTGCAAGTGTCGCATTCCATGCCGCGTGCCGGACCCGGGCGGGCCCGACGCGCGGAGGACATCAGAAGCGGTAGCGCAGGGTGATCTGCGCAGCCCACTGCGACTCGCCGCGGGACTGGCGGGTCACGAAGTCCTCGACCGTGTTGTTGAGGCTGTAGATGTAGCGGCCCTGCGCGTCGATGCCATTGAAGTTCACGAAGCTGCGGGCCTGGGCGCCGCCGCCCTGGAAGGCGATCTCGTCAACGCGTCCCCAATCCTTGTTGATCAGGTTGCCAACGTTGAGGATGTCGAGAGCGACCTCAGCCTTGTGACCTTCCATGAAGCCCGGCAGCTGCTGGGTGATGCGGACGTCGAAGCTGTTGGTCCAGGGCGAGAACTCGCTGTTGCGATCGACCACCTGACCAGCGAAGCGGTCGAGGCCGTTGTCGCGCACGATCTGCCAGAACGTGGCTTCTTCCGCCGCACCGCCACGGAAGACGACGTCGTTGCCGCCCGGGCCGCTGGGGATGTACATCAGGTCGTTGCCGCCGACACCATCACCGTTCATGTCGTTGTTGAAGGTCCAGCTGTAGGGCTTGCCCTTGCGGCCTTCGTAGAACAGCGAGAAGTCGGTGGCGTTGTCGCTGAACAGGAACGCGCGGTAGCCCAGGGTGGCAACGAAGCGGTCACGCACCACGTAGGGCGAACGGGCCGACACTTCCTCGTTCGGGTTGAAGATCGAACGGCCGTTGAAGTTGGAGTTAGCCACCGACGAGGTCAGCGGGCTGACTTCGGTCGCATCCGAGTAGTTGTAGGCCACCGACCACGACCACGGATCGTCCTGGCGGGCGCGCGACAGCGACAGCGTCAGGTTCTGGCCAGCGCCCTTGCTGGTGTTCTCGGCCACCAGCACGTTGTTGAACGAGGCGTTGTTCTGGGCGCGTGCGCGAACGTTGCAGGTGCCGCCGGTGTTGAAGTTGGCGCCGGTCCAGCAGTTGGCGTTGTAGCCGCCCGCCGTCCAGAACAGAGCGCGGCCGTCCGGGCCGAGGCGGGTGGCTTCGCCAAGGTTAAGGTGCTTGTAGTAGATGCCGTGCTCGGTCTGGGTGAACAGCAGTTCGGCGCTGAACACCGCACCCCAGAACGGGGTCTCGTGATCGAACGCGAAGCTGGCCTTCCACACCGCCGGCATGCGCAGGTCAGGCGACAGGAAGTCGACGTTCGAGGCCGGCACCGCGCCGGTGAAGTTCGAGATCTGGTTGTTCGGATCGGCGCGGAAGACGCTGGTGGTACCGCAACCAGCGAAGCCCGAGATACCGCAGCCGACGACCTGAGTGGCGAGACCCGTGTTCGAGTACGGGTTCGACAGCCACACATTCGCCGCCGAGCCTTCGAACAGGCCGATACCCGCACGGAACTGGGTCGCGCGCTCGGTATCGAAGGTGTAGTTCATTCCCACGCGCGGCTGGAACAGGCGCTTGCCGTCCAGCGTGACGCTGTTGTCCAAGCCGAAGCCGCCGGTGGCGCGACCGTTGACCAGGGCACCCGGCGCCGCGGCGGCCGCCGCGTTGAACAGCGGGCTGTCCGGCATCTGGGTTTCATCGACGCGGAAACCGAAGACCAGGGTCAGGTTGTAGTTGACCGCCCAGGTGTCCTGCAGGAAGAAGCCCTGGTTGCCCAGCTCCCACTGTGCGACACCGTCGTTGAGGGTGCGGCCGGCGCGCGGCACCTGCACCTGGTAGGACAGCGGGATGCCCGCTTCCAGGCTCTGGCCGCACTCGCTCGCCAAGGTGCAGGCGAAGGTGTAGTTGCCGCGGGTATCCTGGAGGAAAGCGTTGTAGATGTCGTTGCGGGCCCAGTCGAAACCGGCCTTGATCTCGTGGTCGCCCACGAACCAGTTGCCGGCGAAGAACACTTCGTCGGTGTCCGTACCCAGCACGTTGAAGTGGCGCGAGCGCTCCGTACCGAAGTTCAGGAAGCGGTTGCCGCCCTGCACGCCGGCCGGCGGGGTGCCACCGGTGAAGCGCACGCTGACGGACGGCAGGAAGCTGTTGTTCAGCGGCTCGCTGAAGTACTCGCGGCGGCTGACGCGCAGCTCGGTCGAGAAGCTGTCGGTCCAATCGGCGTACCACTGGCCGACGACGCCTTCGATCGTCTTGTCCTGGGTGTACCAGTGCGAGCTGTAAGACAGCGACGTGGTGCCCGAGCCTGGGAAGATGGGGTTGGATTCCTCGGTCTTCGTGTAGCGCAGGCTGGCGCGATGGAAGTCGTTGATGTTCCAGTCGAACTTGACCAGCACGTCCTCGACGGACAGCTCCGCCTGGCTCGGCGCATCGACGCTGCCGATGTCAACGCCATAGCGGCTCTGCATGATGTTGCGGACGCTGTCGATCTGCGCCGGAGTGATGAAGACCTGGCTGCCGCTGCCGCCCAGCGGCACGAACTGCGAGCCGACGCGGGTCGACTTGTAGTCTTCATAGTTGACGAAGAAGAACAGGCGGTCCTTTAGGATCGGGCCACCCAGGGTGAAACCGACGGTTTCGTCCTCGGATTCCGGCGGAGCGAAGTAGCTGTCGCTGGTGCGGTTGTAGCGGTCGCCGGCCAGCTGGTCGTCGCGCCAGACGTAGTAGACGCTGCCGCTGAACTCGTTGGTGCCGGACTTGGTGACGGCATTGATGTTGGCGCCGGTGTAACCCTTCTGGGTGACGTCGACGTTGGAAATGTTGACCTGCACCGCGTCGATCGCATCGATCGAGATCGGCTGCTTCTGGGTCGGCAGGTTGTTGGCTTCGAGGCCGAAGGTGTCGGAGATGCTCAGGCCGTCGATGGTGATGCTGTTGAAGCGGCTGTTCTGGCCGGCGACCGAGATCTCACCGCGCTCCTTGTCGCTCTGCGACACGCGCGGGTCGAGGCGCGCATAGTCCTGCAGGTTGCGCTGGATCGAGGCGAAGCTCTCGAGCTGGTCGCGGCTGATCTGGGTGCTGGTGCCCATGCGCTCCGGCGAGAACACCGAGCCGGCCGAGCCGACGACGGTCACCACGTCGAGCTGCGCAGCCTCGGTGGCGAGGTCAACATTGACGGCGGTCACTTCGTTCAGCTGCAGGAACACGTTCTCGGTGGTCTCGGGCTCGAAGCCCGGACGCAGCACGGTGACGGTGTAGGGGCCGCCGACGCGCAGACCGCGGGCGGTGTAGCGGCCCTCGGCGTCGGTGGTGGAGCGCACGGTGGTGCCGGACGGGGTGTGGACGATCACGACCTCGGCGCCAGCGAGGGCTTCGCCCTGCTCGGAGGTCACGCGACCGGCCATCTGGGCCGAGGTGGTCTGCGCGAACACCGGGGTGGAAGTCGCAAGCACCAGCGCCAGGGCGCCGGCAAGTCGGGTGACCCGCAACTGCTTGTTCATCGTGCTGAGTTCCTGCGTTTGGAGGAGGGAGCTTGCTGTGCCGTGTGCAAGGCCCGCGTGGGCTTCGCGTTCCGGCAGTGTGCCGCCGCGCTGACGGCGACAGGCCGCCCGAGGGCAGCCCGTAGAACCACATGAGGTCGTCCGCTCACCTACCGCTCCTGCGTCCATACGCAGGCGTCGCGGCGGGCGGGCATTAACTCAAGTTTAACCGGACTCTATGACAGTTTTGTAGCTTGGACGCCAGACGGTCATGCCGCCCGGGCCGCCGACTTAGCTTCCGCGGCGCCATGCAAGAAGCGTTCATTCAGCCTGCGCCCCCAGATAGCGGGCCCGTTTGGCGGGCTTGAGGCAGCCCAGGTCGACCCGGATCAGGCCGTCCACACAGTGGCCGAAGTCAGGGTCCAGGCCGAAATCCAGAAAGCGCACGCCCTCGGGCTCGCACAGCTCGACGTACTGCCGATACAGCACCGGCAGGCTGCAGCCGAGACTGTCCAACTCCTGCCGCAGCCGGGCCAGCCCCTGCCTCAGGTCCAGGCCCAGCAGCGCCGACGTGATGCTCGCGACCCGATCGGGCTGCGCCCGGTAGGGGGTTCGTGCGCGGGCCCAGTGCTCGCGATCGCCGAAGAAATGCCGATGCGTCTCCACGATCCAGTCACGGGCAGCCTCGGGCAGCCGCGCTGACAGGCTCACCGGACCCATCAGATAGCGCAGCTGCGGGCGTTCCCGAAGATAGGCGCCGATGCCCTGCCACAGGTAGTCGAGCGATCGGCTGCCCCAGTAGCGGGGCTGCACGAAGCTGCGCCCCAGCTCGACGGCCTCGCCCAGGAAAGACCGAGCCGCCGGGCCGTAGTCGAACAGACTGGCCGAGTACAGGCGCTCGCACAGGTTGCCGCCGAGCAGGCGGCCCACTTCGGCCAAACGGTACGCACCAACGATTTCGAGCTGCTCCTCGTCCCACAGCACGATGTGGCGGTAGTGGGGATCGAAGCGGTCAAGGTCGCGAGGCAGGCCCGTGCCCTCGCCGACCCTGCGGAAGGCCAGCTCACGCAGCCGGCCGATTTCCCTGAGCGCCGGGTTGTCCGGTTCGGCGTCCAGCAGCAGGATGCGGCGACCATCGACGGTGGCCCCCAGCGCTTCGGCGCTGCGCAGGGCCGCACGCACCTCGCGCGCCGGCTGCGGATGTGCGATCGCGCTCGAGGTCGCGAACACGGGCGGTTTGCGACGCCCGACGCGATAGACGTGCATGCGCATGCGCTGGGCGAGTTGCGGCTCGCTGAGCCCGGGCGCGACCAGGGCCTCACTGGGGACGGGCGAGCCGATCGTCAGGGTGATGCGCTGGCTGCGCGCCAGAAAGATCTCCCGGGGCAGCAGCAAGGTACCGAGCGGCTTCGACAACATCGACAGCCCGTAGAACGCAGTCGAGTTGTGGGCTTCGATGTGGACCGGGACCACCGCGGCGCCGGCCCGGCGCGCGAAGCGCAGGAAGCCCTCGGACCAGCGGCCGTCCCGCACGCCCTGCGGCCGGATCCGGCTGACCTCGCCCGCCGGAAACACGATCAGCGCCTGCTCGGCGTCGAGCACCCGATAGGCCTGACGCAGAGCAGCCCGGCTTTTGGCGCCGAAGACATCCAGCGGCACAAGCAGTTCACGCAATGGCCCCAACTGCATCAGGACATCGTTGGCGAGTATCCGCACGTCGCGGCGAACGCGCCCCACCACATGCAGCAGGCTCAGGGCATCGAGCGCGCCGAGCGGGTGGTTGGCCACGATGACCACCGGGCCTTCGCTGGGCAGATTTTCGATGTCGCCCGGTGCCACGCGATAGCTGAACTGCAGATGCTCAAGCACCCGCTCGACAAAGCCCAGCCCCCGCAGGGCGTCGAGTGCATGGAGGGTGTCGTTGACCTCAGCTTCGCAGGTGATCCGGCGTAGCAACTCGACCAACGGACGCCCCAGACTGCGACCCGGGCCCTGCGCGAAGGCGGGAAAGGCGCGATAGAAACTCTGCTCGACGCTGATCATGCGGGGCCGCCGATGGAGGGAACCTCTGCATCCTCACCGCCCCGGTTTGCGCCGCGATGACAGGGGCTTCAGCGCGTCTCCCGATCCAGCACGGCCAACAGGGCCTCCAGCCAGCCCACGTCCGCGCCGAGGCGCGCCCGCGCGCCGCGTTCGGCCGTCTCGGACAAGGTTTGGCGCCCACCGGCGGCCACCCAGGCCGCCACGGCTCTAAGCAGGGCCACGCACTCGCTCAGCGGTTCGGAGGGGCCCGCCGCACGCGACTCCAGCTGGCGGCCGAGCAGCCTGGCGCAGTCCCGCCACTGCGGCCGCGCATCCAGAAACGCTGCGGCCACCTCCGGGTGCGCACGCCAGACCGCAGCGCGCGGCGCATCCGCCGGGGCTCGCTCCAGCAGGCGGAGATCGGCGGGCAGCTGCGCGCGGCCAACGTTCCAGAGCAACGCCGCGGCCTGCACCTGCAGCGGCGGCAGCGGGTTGCCGCTCGCAGCCTGCAGGCGTTTTGCGATCTGCTCCCGCCACAAAGCGCCTTCAGCCTCGCGCTGGAGACGCGCCTCGGCGGCACCGCCAATGCGGCGGAACATGTCGAGGTCAGCCTGCAGACTTGCTTCATCGCCCTGCACCACCTCCGCATTCCACGGATCGAGCAGAACCTGCAGCACGGCCAGCTGGGCCTCGCGCTCGGTTCCGGCGGGCGGCAGGCGCTGCAGTCCACGCGTCACGGGGTGGAGATCGAGGGCGTGGGCGTCCGCGTGCAGACCGTGAAGGTGCAGGCTTTGCTCGAGCAGACGACCGCTGCGATCCAGCAGCTGACGCAGCGAGTCCCCCAGAGGCAGCCGACCGTCGCGCACCGGCTGCAGCACGTCCTCCAGCGCGTGCACGAGATCGGCCGCGGCGTCGAGCCGCAGCATGCGCAGCCCGCTCTTCTGCGAATGCAGGGCCCGAAACAGAGCATGGAGAGCACCGGGCGAAGCCGGATCGCGCTCCAACTCGGCCAGCGCCCGCAGCAGCTCACCGCGCGCCTGCGCCCACTCGATGAGGAACTCGGCGAACAGCCGCTCCTCCGCGGTGGCGGTATCGATGCGAGCACGCAAGGGATCAATCCACATCGAGACGGCCTGCGGGTGGCATGGGGTGGAAGCCTGCGCCGTCACCAAGACCGCAGTCGGCGCTGCATCGGATCATCGCAAGACTCGGCCGGCGCGGTCCATGCCATCCCGGATCGTGTCGCCCCAGGCCCGGACTATTCGCGGCCGGTGACGATGCGCAGGATCGCCGGCACATCGCTCTCAAGCACGCCGCGACGCGCGCGCGCCAGATGCAGCTGGTCCGCGAAGGCGGGGGCGTCGCTCGGCAGCGCGCCCACCAGCTGGCTGTCGTCGCCACGCAGCAGCAGGGCGCCCTCGCCCGCCGCGCTGTACAGGTCGATGCGGCTGCGCTGGTCGCCACGCACGTGCACGACCATGGACGGCGGCTGCGGATCAGGGCGCAGGAAACGGCCCTGGTCGTCGCGATGACAGGCCTCGGCTGAAACCATCTGCTGCAGCGAAGGCAGCAGGTCGGTCTGCTGGAAGGGCGCGCGGATCTCGCCCGCTGGCAGGCCACTGGCGCCGGCCACCAGCATCGGCACCCGCGCCAGCGCGCGCTCGCCGTAGCGTTCGCGCTCTTCGGGCCGCAGCGGGGTCATGCTGCGGTGGTCACCGAGCACGATCAGCACGCCTTCGCGCAGGAAGCCGCTGGCCTCCAGCGCGCGGTAGAACTCGCCGAAGGCGCGGTCGGCGCGGCGGAAGGCCGCCTCCTCGCTGAGCGCGCCGCTATCGCGGTCGAGGAAAGGCGGATGCGCCTCCACGTTGAGCAGGAAGCTGATCCAGGGCTGCGCCGGCGAATCCGGCAGCCACTGCAGTACGCGCCGGTACAGCGCGGCGTCATCGGCCGCGTTGAACGGCCCGCGCGGCAGGCCGGCGTAGAAGGGATGCTCCGCGCCTTCCCAGTAGTCGAACTGGAGTGCCTTGAACCAGCTCGGCTTGTCGAGGAAGCCGAGATCGCCGGTGGTGAAGAAGCCGCTCCAGTAGCCGTGTTCACGCAGGGCGCGCGGCAGCGCCGTGGCCGGGTCCTCGAAGCCGGCGAAGGCCTTGAGGCTGGCGTAACGGCCCGGCTGCGGCAGCGGGTAGTCGCCGGCGATCAGCGCGATCAGGCCGTGGTCGGTGGTGAAGCCGTTGGCGTGGAAGGCGCTGAACCAGGTGTTGGCGCGGGCGACGGCATCGAACTCGGGCACCCAGCTGTCGAAGGCTGCGCCCGCCTCGCGGCCAAGCCCGCTGTGGTACGTCGACAGCGACTCCCAGATCAGCACCAGCACGTCCGGTCGCCGCGACTGGCCGGCCTCGCAGTGCAGCGCCGGGGCCTGGACGCGCTGTTCGAGCGCCTGCACGAAACCCGGGGTGTAGCTCTGTGACACGCCCTGCTCGCGGTGGAGCTGCCACAGGTTCATGAAGGAATCGCCGTTGACGTGGGCCGGCGCCGTGCCGCCCAGCGCCGCGCCGAGGCCCAGCATCAGCAGGCCGCCGGCGCCCAGCGCCGCGGCCCGGCGCGGATGCCGCGGCTGCGGCCAGAGGCTCAGCGCGAGCACGCCCAGCCCCAGCAGCGCAAGCCCAGGCAGCAGCACCGGCTGCTGCTGCAGGATGGCGCCGGCGAAGCGTTCGGTCGCGTCCCACTCGGCGCCGAACTTGAAGACATCGAGCAGGTACAGGCGCGTGTTGAGCACGCTGATGATCGAGAAATCGGCCAGCATCAACAGGAGCAGCAGCACCGCCAGCAGCATGGCCAGCCCGCGCAGCAGGCCGCGCGGCAGCCACAGGCCGAGCGCCACGCTGCCAAGGCCCAGGGCCAGCAGCCAGGCGTCGTGGCCGAAGGCGGCGCGGCCCATGCAGCCGCCGCAGTTGGCGTTCGGCCCGAACACCGCCTCGACTTTAAGCGCGCGCAGCACGGCGACCAGCACCAGCGCGGCAGCCAGCAGGTAGGGCGCCAGCCGGTGCAGGGCTGTCAGCAGTCGGCGCAGCGATGGGGCGGTGGAGGCGGACACGTCAGACTCAAACCCGGCGATCGAAGCTCGCGACATGATGCGTGAAGCCAGTCGCGCCTGCAGTGCTGCGGCACGCCCGCCACCGCTGCGGCTGCTGCAGCGCGTGTCGACCCGGTCCCTGTCCGCTGTGGGCTGGCTACACTCGCGGGATGCCGATTCGCCTGCCACACACTCTGCTGACTGCGCTTGCGCTCGCCCTGCCCCTGCCTGCCGGCGCGCAGACCGTCTACAAGCTGGTCCGCCCCGACGGCACGGTGCATTACACCGATCGCCGGCCTGCGGACCTCGCCGGCGTCGAGAAGATCCAGGTGCGCGCCGAGGTGCAGCAGATCGCCCGCCTGCGCGTCGAGTCCGACCGCGAACTGCGCCATGCAGTGGTCGGCAACGTCCTGCACGGGCCGCTGGAAATCCAGCTGATTGCCGCCGAGGCGAGCAACCTGCAGAGCGAGCCCGCCCTGCCGATGCGCACGGTGCTGGCCGGCGAGGGCGAGCAGCGGGTGGCGGTGTTCGGGCCGCTGGACCCCACCCAAGGCTGGGGCTTCTCGCTGCAGCTGCAGGCCATGCCGGGCGATCCGCGCGCCGTGCATGAGGACGTCGACTACGCCCTCCCCTTCGAGGGCGATGGCTGGCGCATCGACCAGGGCTGGGGCGGGCGTTTCAGCCACACCTCACCCGAGTCCCGGCATGCGGTCGACTTCAGCGCGCCCGAAGGCACGCCGGTGCGGGCGGCGCGCGAGGGCGTGGTGATGCAGATCGCCGACGACTTCCGCGGCGCCGGCCTCGATCTGGAGAAGTACGGCGCGCGCGCCAACTTCGTCCGCGTGTTGCACGCCGACGGCAGCATGGGCCTGTACGCGCACCTCGCCCCGGAGTCGGCGCGGGTGCGCCCGGGCGCACGGGTGCGCGCCGGCCAGGTGATCGGCGCGGTCGGCAGCACCGGCTATTCCACCGGCCCGCACCTGCACTTCGTGGTGCAGGTGAATCGCGGCCTGAAGCTGGAATCGGTGCCCTTCCGGATGCAGGGCCCGGGCGGCGCCCTGCGCATTCCGGGCGCGCCCTGAAGGCCCGGCTGGGCGTGGCGCGTGATGGAGAGGGCCGAAATCTGGCGCTGCGGTAGAATCCGCGCCCCTTTGCTGCCCTGAGCGTCGCTCTCCCGCGACCGCCTGCCCATGATCACCGAAGCCGCGAAAGAGGCGATGCGTCGCCGCACCTTCGCCATCATCTCCCACCCCGACGCCGGCAAGACCACGCTCACCGAAAAGCTGCTGCTGTTCGGCGGCGCGATCCAGATGGCCGGCTCGGTCAAGGGCCGCAAGGCCGC
>VFQU01000188.1_pt1 | contig 67621 bp, 66 predicted proteins | sample 3512311 | NCBI WGS metagenome assembly VFQU01 (sample SAMN10412377, study PRJNA504923) | tailings metagenome | isolation source: Relicate 3 Philex TSF3 active mining site | place: Philippines: Tuba, Benguet | collected 2017-08-29 | reverse complement strand
GCATGGCCCGAGTGTTTCAGGCCGGCGGCGGGCGGGCAAATGAACTCGCGGTCATGCGCTCAAGGGGCGATTGGCACGACCCAGAACTCGGCGATGAGGGGCTGCCCTTCCATGCCGTAGAAGATTTCCAGCACTGCGAAGGCGTGGCGGCCGGAGTCCGCTGGGGCAAGGCCGTATCTTTCGATACGGGCAAGCCGCTGGGGACTCTTGCAGACGCCGGGGCTGAAAGTTTCCGCCGACTCGGGGCGATCATCGCCAGTCAATGCGATGGCTTCCTTGACTTGGCCAGCGCGGAGGAGGCGAACCAGGTCGGGGTAGAACTCTGCACCTTCGCCGACGGCGACCATGAGGCCTGATGCCGTGGTTTCGCAGGTCGATCGATGGGCGGGCGCGCAGCCGACGAACAGGGCCATCGGTGCGGCGAGAAGGAGCAGGCGACGATGCATGGCGGGAGAGTTTCAGGCAGCCGACGGCGGGGCAAATGAACTCGCGGTCATGCGGTGGTGCGTCCTTCGACGCGCGCTGCGCGCTGCTCAGGATGACGGGCTGGGTTGGCCCTCCGGCCCGCCAGACTTCCTTCGGCCACCCTTTGTCGGCATAAGCCGCTCATGAAGTTTCTCGACCAGTGCAAGATCTATGTCCGCTCCGGCAACGGCGGCGGCGGCTCTGTGTCGTTCCGGCGCGAGAAGTACATCGAGTACGGCGGCCCGGACGGCGGCGACGGGGGTCGTGGCGGGGATGTCTGGATCGAGGCGGTCGAGGGGCTGAACACCCTGATCGACTATCGCTACCAGCAGCATTTCAAGGCCGGGACCGGCGTCCACGGCATGGGCCGCAACCGCCACGGGGCGGCCGGCGACGATGTGGTTCTCAAGGTTCCGGTCGGCACCCAGGTGCTGGAGGAAGACCACGAGACCCTGATCGCCGACATGGACCATGCCGGGATGCGGCTGCTGCTGCTGAAGGGCGGCAACGGCGGCTGGGGCAACGACCGGTTCAAGGGGCCAGTCAACCAGGCGCCCAAGCACGCCAATCCCGGCCAGGAAGGCGAGGAGAAGTGGATCTGGCTTCGGCTGAAGCTGATCGCCGATGTCGGCCTGGTGGGCCTGCCCAACGCCGGCAAGTCGACCTTCCTGGCGGCGGCCAGCGCCGCCAAGCCCAAGATCGCCGACTATCCGTTCACGACCCTGGCCCCGAACCTGGGCATGGTCGACCTGTCGCTGGGCGAGCGGTTCGTGCTGGCCGACATCCCCGGGCTGATCGAAGGGGCGTCGGAAGGCGCGGGCCTGGGCACCCGGTTCCTGGGCCATGTCGAGCGCACGGCGGTGCTGATCCATCTGGTCGATGGAACCCAGGAGGACGTCGCCGGCGCCTGGCGCACCGTGCGCGGCGAGCTGGAAGCCTATGGCGAGGGCCTGGGCGAGCGGACCGAGCTGCTGGCGCTCAGCAAGATCGACGCCCTCGACGACGAGACCATCGCCGAGAAGGCCGCCGAGCTGGAAGCCGCCGCTGGCGTCAGGCCGCGCCTGGTGTCGGGCGTGTCCGGCAAGGGGGTGCGGGAGCTGCTGCGCGAGGCCTACGGGCTGGTGCGCAAGGCCAAGGGCGAGATCGTCGATCCCGAGGACGAGGAGCCCGCCTCCGACTGGTCGCCGCTGAGCTAGGATAGGCCCATGACCCTGCTGATCGTGCTGCTCGCCCTGTTCGCCGGCCAGGCCCCGCCGCCGCCCGCCGACGGCCCGGTGGCGACCACCGCCCCGGTGCAGGCCCCTCCGGCGGCGCCGGAAACCCCGCCCTCTGCGCGGCTGGAGGATCTGCTGGCCAAGCAGAAGGGCGCGCCCCAGGCGGCGATCACCAGCAAGCTGGGTCCGCCCGAGAGCATCCGTCAGGCCAGCGACGGCCAGGTGCTGTTCTGGACCGTGGCTCTGCCGGGCACGACGGTCTGCGGGACGGGCGAGGACGGCATGCTCACCTGCCAGCGGGTAGGCGAGGGCAGCTGCGCCCTGGCCCTGGCGTTCAAGAACGAGGGCGGCCTGTCGGCCTGGAAGACCGGCGGCATGGCCGAGGCCTGCGAGGCGGCGGCCGACCTGCTGGAATCCGGCATCGGCACACGGTCCTGATCGGCCGATGCTGACGGGGGCGCGGCGGATTGTCGTCAAGGTGGGCTCCGCCCTGGTCGCCGACCCGGCGGCGGGCGCGGCGGACCGCGCCTGGCTGACCGCCTTCGCCGCCGACGCGGCGGGGTTGATGGCGGACGGGGTCCAGGTGCTGGTGGTGTCGTCGGGCGCGGTGGCGCTGGGGCGGCGGCGGCTTGGCCTGACGCGCAAGGCGCTGACCCTGCCGGAGAAGCAGGCCGCGGCGGCGGCCGGCCAGTCCCTGCTGATGCGGGCCTGGGAAGAGGCGTTCGAGCCGCACGGCCGCGCCGTCGCCCAGGTGCTGATGACCCGAGACGACACCGAGGTGCGGCGGCGCTGGCTGAACGGCCGGGCGACGGTGGAGACGCTGCTGGCGCTGGGCGCGGTGCCGGTGGTCAATGAGAACGACACCGTGGTGACCGAGGAAATCCGCTACGGCGACAACGACAGGCTGGCCGCGCGGGTGGCCCAGATGATCGGCGCCGACCGGCTGGTGCTGCTGAGCGACATCGACGGCCTGTACACGGCCGATCCGCGATCCAACCCGGACGCCCGACGGCTGGACCGCATCAGCGAGTTGACGCCGGAGGTCGTGGCCATGGCGGGCGGGGCCAACGCCGGGGCCGGCGTCGGGACGGGCGGCATGGCCACCAAGCTGTCGGCGGCGCGTATCGCCCAGGCGGCGGGCTGCGCCACCATCATCACCATGGGCCGGCGGGCGCGCCCGCTCGGCGCGCTGGCGCAGGGCGAGGCGGCGACGGTGATCGAAGCCTCGACGACGCCGGCGGCCGCCTACAAGAGCTGGATCGCCGGGGCCCTGGCGCCGGCCGGCATCCTGCGCATCGACGCCGGCGCCGCGCGGGCGGTGGCCTCGGGCAAGAGCCTGCTGGCGGCCGGCGTGCGGGGCGTCGAGGGCCAGTTCGACAAGGGCGACGCGGTGCGCATCCTCGGCGAGGCGGGCGAGGAGGTCGGCCGGGGCCTGGTGCGCTATGACGCGGTCGACGCCGTACGGATCGCCGGCCTGCGCTCGGACGCCATCGAGGCCGCCATCGGCTACACGGCGGGGCCGATGGTGCACGCGGACGACCTGGTGCGGGGGTGAGCGGAAATTAGAGGGGTCAGGCCTTTTCCGGCTCTTCCTTCTTGCGGGGTGGGAACAGCGGGCCGGGGACGGGGCGGTTGCCGTAGAGGACGCCCACGCCGGCGTAGATGCCGCCGGTGATCTCGAGGTCGAAGCGGTCCTGGTCGCGCTGGCGGATGTCGGCGAGGGTCTCGTTGATCTCGTGGTCGTCGAGGCCGAGGCGTTCGAGGGTGGCGGCGCCGAACTGCAGGGCGGACTCGAAGGTCTCGCGGATCTGGAACTCGACCTCGCGCTTGACCAGGTCCAGGGCGTGGCCCCGGTCGGTGGCGCGGACCATCAGCAGGGCCTGCGGGAACTCGTGCTGGCAAAGCTCGACGATGCGTTCGGCGGTGGTGCGATCGTCGACGCAGACGGCGATGACGCGGGCCTCGGCCGCGCCGGCGGCGCGCAGGACGTCGAGGCGGGTCCCGTCGCCGTACCAGACCTTGAAGCCGAACGGCTCGGCGTTGCGGATACGCTCGGCGTTGATGTCCATCAGGCTCACATCGACGCCGCGGGCCAGCAGCATCTGGCAGGCCACCTGGCCGAAGCGGCCAAAGCCGATGACCAGCACGCTGCCGGTCAGGCCGTCCGGCTCCTCGACCCCGTTCAGGTCCTGCTCGGGGTCTGGCAGGAGCCGCTCGGTCAGCATGACGACCAGGGGCGTGGCGAGCATCGACAGGATGACGGCGGCGGTCATCAGGGCGTTCTGTCGGACGTCGATGACCCCTGCGGCGGCGGCGGCCGCATAGAGGACGAAGGCGAACTCGCCGCCCTGGGCGAACAGGGCGGCGCGGCGGATGGACTCGCGGTTGTCGGCCTTGAACAGGCGGGCGACGACATAGATGCCGACGGCCTTGGCCGCCATCAGCGCGGTGACCAGCATGGCCAGGAGGCGCCAGTCGGCGGCGACCACCGAGAGGTCCAGCGACATGCCGACGGCAATGAAGAACAGGCCCAGCAGGATCGAGCGGAAGGGGTCGATGTCGGCCTCGAGCTGGTGGCGGTAGGCGCTTTCGGACAGCAGGACGCCGGCCATGAAGGCGCCCATGGCCATGGAGAGCCCGCCCATCTGCATGAAGACCGCCGCGCCCAGCACGACCAGCAGGGCGGCGGCGGTCATCACCTCGCGCGCCTTGGCCGCCGACAGCAGGCGGAACATCGGATTGAGGAGGAAGCGGCCGACGACATAGAGGCCGACCAGGCAGCCGACCGCCAGGCCGAACGACAGCCAGCGGTTCTCGGCCACCGGCTGGGCGGGGGCCAGCAGGGCGACCACCGCCAGCAGCGGCACGATGGCCAAGTCCTCGAGGAGGAGGATGGAGACCGAGCGCTGGCCGGACGGGGCGGCGATCTCGCCGCGCTCCTCCAGGGTCTGCATGATCACGGCGGTCGAGGAGAGCACGAACCCCATGGCGCCGACGAAGGCGGGGATCAGGGGGATGCCGAACAGCATGGCCACCCCGGTCATGATCGCGCCGCAGCCCAGAACCTGGGCGGCGCCGAGTCCGAAGATGTCGCGCTTCATGCTCCAGAGGCGTTTGGGCCGCATCTCCAGGCCGATGATGAACAGGAACATGATCACGCCGAGTTCGGCGATGTGCAGGATGGTCTCGGCCTCGCTGAGGACCTTGAGACCGAAGGGGCCGATGATGATGCCGGCGGTCAGGTAGCCGAGGATCGAGCCGAAGCCGAGGCGCTTGAACAGGGGGCCCGCGACCACCCCGGCGCCAAGGACCGCCACAACCTGCAGCAGGTCAACGCCGCTCGCTTCCGCCGCCATGTCTCGCCCTCGCCCGGATCCTTCCGACAAGTGCGGCGCCTGTCGCCGCGACGCAAGGTCATGCTAGCGTCGACGGACAAGCAGCGAATTTCATCAAGAGTTGAATTTCCTGTCGATCCGGGCGAAACGACGCCGATATTCCAGTCAGGAGCGACCATGGCCGACAAGGTCCGCAAGGACGCCGCCGAGGCCCTCGAAGGGGTTCTGTTCGACGGCATGACCATCATGGCCGGAGGCTTCGGCCTCTGCGGCATTCCCGAAAACCTGATCGCCGCGATCCGCGTCACGGGCGTGAAGGATCTGACCGTGATCTCCAACAACTGCGGCGTCGACGGTTTCGGCCTCGGCATCCTGCTGGAGAACCGCCAGATCCGCAAAATGGTCAGCAGCTATGTGGGGGAGAACAAGCTGTTTGAACAACTGTACCTGTCCGGCGAGCTGGAACTGGAATTCAACCCGCAGGGCACGCTGGCCGAGCGCATCCGGGCCGGCGGCGCCGGCATCCCGGCCTTCTTCACCAAGACCGGCGTCGGCACCCTGGTGGCCGAGGGCAAGGAAGTGCGTGAGTTCGACGGCGAAGAGTATGTGATGGAGCGCGGTCTCACCGCCGACCTGTCCATCGTCAAGGCCTGGAAAGGCGATGCGGAAGGTAACCTAGTCTACCGGAAGACGGCCCGGAACTTCAATCCGATGATGGCTACGGCCGGCAAGGTGACCCTGGTCGAGGTCGAGGAGATCGTCCCGGTCGGCAGCCTGGACAAGGACAACATCCACACGCCCGGCATCTACGTCGACCGCATCTTCAAGGGCGCTGTGTTCGAGAAGCGGATCGAGCGCGTCACCACCCGCCAGAAGGAAGCCGTCTGATGGCCTGGACCCGCGACGAGACCGCTGCCCGCGCCGCCCGCGAACTGCAGGACGGCTTTTATGTGAACCTCGGCATCGGCATTCCGACCCTGGTGGCCAACTACATCCCCGAGGGGATGCATGTGACGCTGCAGAGCGAGAACGGCATGCTGGGCATGGGCCCCTTCCCCTATGAGGGCGAGGCCGACGCCGACCTGATCAACGCCGGCAAGCAGACGATCACCGAACTGGCGTCCAGCAGCTATTTCAGCAGCGCCGACAGCTTCGCCATGATCCGCGGCGGCCACATCGACCTCTCCATCCTCGGCGCCATGCAGGTGGCGGCCAACGGCGACCTGGCCAACTGGATGGTGCCCGGCAAGATGGTCAAGGGCATGGGCGGTGCCATGGACCTGGTGGCCGGCGTCAAGCGGGTGGTCGTGGTCATGGACCACTGCGAGAAGACCGGCGCGCCCAAGCTGCTGAAGCAGTGCAGCCTGCCGCTGACCGGCAAGGCGGTGGTGGACACCCTGATCACGGACCTCGGGGTCTTCAGCATCGGCCGCGGGGCCGGAGTGAAGCTGCTGGAACTGGCGCCCGGCGTCACGGTCGATGAGGTCAGGGCCAAGACCGAGGCGGATTTCGAGGTGGCGCTCTAACTCCACCCCGATTGTCCTCGCGAATGCGGGGACCCATAGGCGGGTAGACCTGAGGCGCCGGCGCCTTGGTCGCCTGCGCATGGATGCCCGCCTTCGCGAGCATGGTCGGTGCAAAAAGTGGCGACGCCTGACGCCACGTGAATCTGTTCAAGCGCGCTCTGGCGTGATGGCCTTCCCGCAAACACAGGGAGGTCACCATGGATCTGAGCAACGCATCGGCCCTCGTCACAGGCGGCGCGGGCGGTTTCGGCAGCGCGACGGTGCGCCGTCTGGCCCAGCGCGGGGCGCGGGTGGTCATCGCCGATGTCCATGCCGACCGGGGCGAGGCGCTGGCGGCCGAGGTCGGCAATGGCGCGGTGTTCGTCAAGACCGACATCATGAACGAGGACAGCATCGCCGAGGCGGTGGCCAAGGCCGTCTCGCTGGCGCCGCTGCGGGCGGCGGTCGTGGTGCACGGCGGGCCGCCGGCCCCGGGCTCCACCGGGCCGGCGCGGACCGTGAACCGCGAGGGCAAGCGCCTGCCGCTGTCGCAGTTCGCCCATACGGTGAACGTCTATCTGAACAGCGCCTTCGCCGTGACCAGCCAGGCGGCCGAGGCCATGGCGGCCAACGAACCGCTGGAGTCCAACCAGCGCGGCGTGATCATCAACACCGCATCAATCGCCGGCTATGAGGGCCAGCCGGGGCAGGCGGGGTACTCGGCGGCCAAGGGCGGCATCATCGGCATGACCCTGACCATCGCCCGCGACCTGGCGCCGCTGGGCATCCGGGCGGTGGCGATCGCGCCGGGCACCTTCCTGACCCTGGCCTACAGCTCGCGGATGACCGACGAGCAGGCCCAGGCGCACTGGGGGCCGATGGTGCCCAACCCCAAGCGGATGGGCGATCCGGACGAGTATGCGATCCTGGCGGCCCATATCGTCGAGAACGACTTCCTGAACGGGACCACCATCCGCTTGGACGGCGCGCAGCGGTTCTAGCCCCCCACCCACGCGCGGCGACGCGCAGGGGCGGGGCGCGGGGCCGGATTGGCCTGATCCTGTGGGAACAGTGGCTATACAGCCGTGGGCCGGATGCGGGGATCGTGTAGGTATCCGGTGGGTGTTGGCATGACAGGCGCGGGGCGATGTGGGGATACAATACCCACGCGCCTGTCGCCGTCTGTAGCAGGCCTGGAAGGGCGCCAGGGCGGCTGTCGCCCTTGGGGCGTCATTTGTTGTCGATAATCGACATGGGGCCGAGGCTCAGCTCGCGGCGTCGACCGTGGACGCCGGGGCGGGGTCGCGGGCGACGGGTCCGCGGGCGTGGCGAAGGGCGATGACCTCGCCGACGACGGCGACGGCGATCTCCCAGGGCGCCTTGCCGCCAAGGTCGAGCCCGATGGGCGCGCGCAGCCGCTCCAGCGCGCGGCTGTCGAGACCCGCGCCCCGCAGCCGGTCCAGGCGCTCGGCCAGGCGCCGCCGCGCCCCCAGCAGCCCGACATAGGGCGCCGGCGAGGGCAGGGCGGCCAGCAGGGCGGCGTGATCCAGCTCCATGTCGTGACCGCAGACGCCGACGGCGGTCCAGGCGTCTAGGCCGATGGCGGCCAGCGCCGTATCGGGGGCATCGCGGCGGTAGGCGACGCCGGCGAGCGGCGGCGGGGCGGCGGGGCCCCGGGTGCGGACCAGAGTGGTCTCGAAGCCGGACTGGGCGCCGAGCTGAGCGATGGCCAGGGCGACCGGATCGGCGCCCAGGACGACCAGCCGCCAGACCGGGTCCATCGGCAGGCGCACGCCGCCGGCGGTCGTCCAGGCGCCCGGCCGGCGGGCGTCCATGGCGGCGAACAGGGCGAGCGCGCGGGGATCGCCCGGCAGCACCCGCTCCAGCTCGATCTCGATGCGGGCGCCGCAGAGCAGCCGGATGTCGGGCCAGGGGCTGCCCTCGCCATAGACCAGGGTGCGGGGCTGGCCGTCCGCGAGGCAGGCGGCGGCATGGGCGGCCACGTCGCCCTCGACACAGCCGCCGGACAGGAAGCCGCTGGCACCGGCGGGGCCGAAGACCATCTGCGAGCCTACCGGCCGGGGGCCGCCGTCGCCGAGGGCGACGATGGTGGCGATGACGGCCGGCAGTCCGGAATCGAGCGCCGCGCGCAGGGCCGGGCGCTGGTCGTCGGCCAGGCCGAACAGGGGCCAATCGGGAAGCTCGCTCATCGGCGGCGAGCATAAACCGCCGCTGAACCGCGTCGATACAGGTTCCTTAAGAGTCTGCGGTTCATGATTAGCGCCGGCTTCACCAAGATTGGGAGCGCCTGCCGGTGCCCAACGCCGCCTTCATCGCCGTTCCTCCGCCGCGCGTGGCGCGCGGGCCGGCGGTTTCGCGCGGGTGCCGCGTGATCGAGGCCGATGGCGAGAGCCGGATCGATTTCCACATGGGCGGCGGCTCGGTGCTGCTGGGCCATGCCCATCCCGCCGTCGAGGCCGCCGTCGCCGAAGGCGTGGGCGGCGACCGCGCCGCCGGCGCCTTGGCCAGCCTGCTGCCGGGCCGGGTCAAGGCGGTGTTCTGCGCCGAGGAAAGCCAGGCCTTGCCGGCCGCCGTCGAGGCCGCGCGCCGGATCACCGGCCGTCGCCGCGCCGCCGTGTGGGAGCCGCGCTCGGGCGAACTGACGCTGGAGCCGGACGTGGCGGCGCTGATCGTCGACCCGCTGGGCATGTCGGTGGCCGACCTGCGCCGCGCCCGGTCGCTGGCCGACCGCGAGGGCTGCCTGCTGATCTTCGACGAAGGGACCTCCAGTTTCCGGGTGCATCATCGCGGGGCCCAGGGCCTGAGCGGCGTGCGGCCCGACCTGGCCGTGTTCGGCGCGGCCCTGGCCAACGGCCGGCCCATCGGCGCGGTCACCGGGACGAAGGACCGGCTGTCGGCCCTCGACGCCGAGGACCTGCCGGCGCCGCGCGCCGACAGCCTGGCCGCGGCCGCGGCGACCCTGGACTTCCTGATCGAGGAGCCGGTCTCGGCGCGCCTGCGCGTGCTGGGGGCCGAGATCCAGGTCGAGGTCGAGGCGCGCGTGAAGGCGGCCGGCGCCGGACGACTGTTCACCCTGGCGGGCGATCCGACCCTGCCGACCCCTTTCTTCGCCGCGCCGGCGCTGGAGGGCCTGTGGCTGCGCGAGATGGCCGACCGGGGCCTGATCGTGCTGGGTCCGCACGCCCTGAGCGCCGCCCATGGCGACGCCGAAGCCTCGGCGCTGATCGAGGCCTACGCCAGCCTGCTGCCGACCGTCATGGCCCGCAGCCTGGCCGAGATCATGGGCCGGCCCCGGCCCCTGTTCGATCCCCTGTTTTCCATCGCTCCAGAAGGACGCGCATGAGCGTTTCGATCACCAGGCTGGGCGTCAGTGTCGCCCAGATCGGCCTTGGCGGCGCGTGCGGCCCCCGCTCGCGTCCGCCCGAGGTCGAGGCGCGTGACATCCTGACCATCGCCGCGCGCGGCAAGCTGGGGGTGCTGGACGCCTCGGGCGTCTACGGCCGCGCCGAAGAGGTGCTGGGCGACCTGATCCCGCGTCCGTCCTCGCTGCGCCTGTCGATCAACGCCGCCCGCGCCGATCGCGGGCCGGACTATGTCGAGAACGAGGCCCGCGCCTCGCTGCGTCGGCTGTCGGTCGAGCGCGCCGACGCCATTGTCGTCGCCTCGGCGGGCGAGCTGTTCGGGCCGCACGGCCTGGCGCTGTGGACCCGGCTGCAGGCCATGCGCGATGCCGGCCTGTTCCGCCACATCGGCGTCTGCGTCCACGCCTCGGACGATCCGGTCGGGGTGGTGCGCCGCTTCAAGCCGGACCTGATCCAGGCCCCGGCCTCGCTGCTGGACCAGCGGCTGCTGGCCGACGGCGCCCTGGCGCGCATCGCCGAGATGGGCGTCGAGGTGCAACTGCGCTCGATCTTCCTGAACGGCCTGCTGCTGCTGCCGCCGGACCGGGTGCCGGCGACGCTGAAGGGCGCGGCCGGACGCATCAGCCGCGTGCGGCGGATGATCGCCGAAGGGCGCAGCGACCCGCTGCAGGCGGCGCTGGGCTTCGCCCTGTCGCGGCCCGAGGCCAGCGCCGTGCTGGTCGGTCCCACCTCCGCCGCCGAGCTGTCGGCCATCATCGCCGCCGCCGCCAGCCCGCCCCCCGACCTCGACTGGAACGAGATGGCGCTCGACGATCCGGTCGCCCTGGACCCAGGCCGCTGGGCCGCCGCTTGAGCTGAAGCGACGCCCGGCGGCGACGCTCAGAAGGAGCAGAGCCGATGATCCTCGCCGTAATCCAGGCCCGCATGGCCTCGGCGCGCATGCCGGGCAAGGCGCTGGCCAGCCTGGCCGGCCAGCCGATGATCTGGCGCCAGATCGAACGCCTCAGGCTGTCGCGCACCGTCGACCGGGTGATGGTCGCCACCAGCGTCGAGGCGTCCGACGACGCCCTGGCCGCCTTCCTGGTCTCGCGCGGACAGGCGGTCTATCGCGGCGCGCCGGTCGACCTGCTGAGCCGTTTCGCCCGCTGCGCCGAGGCCGCGGGGCCGGTCAGCCATGTGGTGCGGATCAAGGGCGATGCGCCCTTCGTCGATCCGGCCATTGTCGACCGCGCGGTCGGGCTCGCCCGGGAGACGGGTGCGCCTTACGTGTCCAATCGCGGCGCCGGCGGCTTTCCGCGCGGCATGGAGGTCGAGGTCGTGGCGGCGCCGGCGCTGATCGCCGAGGCGGCCCGGCCGCGCGACCCGATGGCCCGCACCTCGCCCACAGCCTTCCTGCGCGACGGCGCGCACGCGGCCGGCTTCACCGCGCCGCGCGACCTGTCGGGCCTGAACTGGCGGGTGAAGACCCATGCCGACATGGCGTTCGCCCGGGGGGTCTACGCCGCCCTGCACGCGACCGACCCGGGCTTCGCCATGCGCGACGTGCTCGACCTGGTCGGCGGCCGCCAGGACGTGGCCCGCTTCAGCGCCGCGGCCTGAGGGTTCGAGCGGGGGTGCGTGCTTCGACACGCGGCCGTTGGCCGCTGCCAAGCATGACGTGGAGGGGTGAGGGCGTGGACAGGAAGGAAGGTCGGCGATCGCAATAGGCGGGCGATCGCCGGGAACTGCCGCCTCAGGTTTGGGTCGTTCGCCCCGTTCAGAGAACGATATTCGCTGAGCGGGGTCGATGTGACTCGGAGTCACGCCGACCCGGGGGGTCGGTCAGCGGCGGAAGCGGATGCCGATGAAGGCGGCGCGGCCCGCTTCGCCGTAGCCCAGGCTCTCCTGGTAGCGCTCGTCGGTGAGGTTCTCGACGCGGGCGGTCAGTTCGAGGCTGTCGTTGAGCCGCCAGCCGCCGGCCAGGCCGGCGACGGTGAACCCGTCGCGGCGCTGCTGGGCGAAGGTGGAGGGGTTGCTGTCGGACTGCTCGCCCTCGGCGCGGACGGTGGCCAGGACCGAGAACCGCTCGCTGCGCCAGCCCAGGCTGACCAGGCCCGAATGCTCGGGAACCCGCAGCAGCTCGCGGCTGGTCGTCTGGTCGACGGCGTCGGTGTAGGCGTAGGAGGCCTTGAGCGTGAAGCCGGCGCCCAGGTCCGCCTCGCCGCGCAGGGTGGCGCCGGTGGTCAGGGTGCGGTCGATGTTCACATAGCGGCCGGTCCCATAGGAGATCTGGTCCTCGACCTCGAGCCGGTAGCCGACAGCCTCGACATAGAGGCGGTCATCGGGCGAGCGCCAGGCGAGGCCGACATCCCAGCCCTCGGCCTTTTCCGGACGCAGGCCGACGGAGGGGCCGGCGGGGAAGCAGAAGTCGCAGACCGCCTGGCTGATGGTCGGGACCTTGTAGCCCTGGCCCCAGCTGGCGCGGACCTGGAAGCCGGCGACGAGGTCGGCGCTGGCCGACAGGCGCGAGGTCCATTCGGCGTCGAATTCGTCGGGATTGTCGTAGCGCACCGCGCCGGACAGCGAGACGCGCGGGACCGGCGAGAAGCGGACCACGCCGAAGGCGCTGGTCGAGCCGAGGTCGGCCTTGGCGCCGGTGCTGACGGTGGCCTCGGTCTCGTCCCGCTCGACGCCGAAGACGAAGGCGAACGGATCGGACGCCGCGCCCCGGCCGGCGGTGTAGCGGACAGCGGTGCGCTGGGCTTCGTAGCGCGAGGAGAAGGAGGAGATGTTCTCGCGCTCGAGGTCATAGAGGCTGACCGTCAGGCTGTGGTCGAGGCCGATGAGGCCCTCGGCCCTGAGGCGTCCAAATCCGCTCCAGCTTTCCGACGTGGCGCGGTCGGGGGTGTCGCCGAAGGCGAAGAAGGCGTCGTAGCCGTCGATGTCGACATCGAACTGGTTGTAGCGAACGCGGCCGTCGAGCGTGAGCCGCTCGCCCAGGCTGACCCGGCCGTTGACGGTGGCGGTCCAGCTTTCGAAGCCGTCGTCCTCGGTCCCGTTGGCGGCCTTGGAGACGCCGTCGCTGCTGTAGCCGGCGACCGAGCCGCCGATGGCGAAGGCGTCGGTGGCGATCCCTCCGGCGGCGGTGGCGCGCCAGGTGTTCATGCTGCCCGCCTCGGCGGCGAGACGCACGCCGTCCAGCTCGCGGGTGGTGAAGCTGATGACCCCGCCGATGGCGTCCGAACCCCAGAGGGAGCCTTGCGGGCCTTCGAGGATCTCGATGCGCTCGACATCGCCGAGATCAAGGCCGGCGAAGTCGAAGCCGCCGTTGGGGCTGGAGGGATCGTTCTGGACGACGCCGTCGATCAGCACGAGGGTCTTGTCGCCGGCCGCGCCGCGCGTGCGGACGGTGGTGACGCCGCCGTAGCCGCCGTTGCGGCTGAGCGACAGGCCGGGCACGTCCGACAGGATGTCGGCGGCGAAGATGGCCTGGCGGTCGTCGATGTCCCGGTCGGTGACGATCGTCAGGCCAAGGACGGTGTCGGGCGCGGCAGGCACGCGGGTGACGATGACGCTGTCGACATCGGTCGCGGTTTCGGCGGCGATGGCCGGGCAGGCGAAGACAAGGCCGCTGACGGCGGCCAGAAGGGCGATACGCATGGCGCGTTCTCCAGCAAGGAGCCCGCGCGGCGCCGCGTGGCAGGGGACAAGCGACCACGCCGGCGCGCCGGCCGGCGGTCGCTACAGCGTCAGGCGCATGCGCCTTCCCCGCGCCGATGGTCTGGTCCCGGACCCCGGTCGAGCGACATCGGCGGCAGGTCTCCTGGCTCGCGGGTCGTCGGATCGCACCGTCGCCTTCCCGGTTTCCCAGTGGCGCTCCGTTGCCGGAAACCGATACGGCCCTCGCCGCTTACAGTTGCGGGCACAGCCGGGGTTTTGAACCCCGTTCCCTCTTGGCCCCCGGTGAGGGGGACCGCCTGGGCGCGTTCATGCTGCACTGCGGCGGGGTTGGCAAGGGGTGCGGGGTGGCCGGAGCCTGATCGCATCGCGCCGCGATGTTCGCATCCCCGCGGCTCCAGGACGCGGGCGCCCAAGCTGTCTCATCGCCGATCACGCTCGCGAAAGCGGGCTTCCACAACGTGCGCGATCGACGTGTGAGTGTGAGGAAGCCGCCACCGCATGGGCCCCCGCCTTCGCGAGGGCATACGGTGGAGGAGGCCGTGATCCCGCCAGAGGCGGAGGGATCCGCGTTCAGGTCACGCCCAGGCGCCGTAGGGGTCGACGAAAGGCTTGCCGAGGGCTTCGGCGACAGCGGGGTGGGTCAGTTCGCCCTTGAGGACGTTCAGGCCGCGCGCCAGGTGGCGGTCGCGGGCCAGGGCGTCGAGGCCGTGGTCGGCCAGGGCCAGGCCGAAGGGCAGGGTGGCGTGGACCAGGGCTTCGGAGCTGGTGCGCGGGGCGGCGCCGGGCATGTTGGCCACGCAGTAGTGGACGACGCCGTCGACGGTGTAGGTCGGCTCGGCGTGGGTGGTCGGGTGGCTGGTCTCGAAGCAGCCGCCCTGATCGATGGAGACGTCGACCAGCACGCTGCCGGGCTTCATGCGGGCCAGGTGCTCGCGCTTGACCAGCTTGGGCGCGGCGGCGCCGGCGGTCAGGACGGCGCCGATGACGACGTCGGCCTTGAGGATCTCCTCCTCGACCGCGTCGAGGGTCGAGTAGCGGGTCAGGACGCGGCCCATGAAGATGTCGTCCAGCTCGCGCATGCGGGGGATGGAGCGTTCCAGCACCACAACCTCGGCGTTGAGGCCCATGGCCATGCGGGCGGCGTTCATGCCGACCACGCCGCCGCCCAGGACGGCGACGCGGGCCGGGGGCACGCCGGGCACGCCGCAGAGCAGCAGGCCCATGCCGCCGTTGTGCTTGAGCAGGGTCTCGGCCGCCGAGAAGACGGCGATGCGGCCGGCGACCTCGCTCATCGGCGCCAGCAGCGGCAGGCCGCCGCGCGCGTCGGTGACAGTCTCGTAGGCGATGGCGGCGCAGCCCGACGCGATGAGACCCTCGGTCTGGGCCGGATCGGGCGCCAGGTGCAGGTAGGTGAACAGGATGTGGCGCGGCTCCAGCCGCTCCCACTCGACCTTCTGCGGCTCCTTGACCTTGACGATCATGTCGCTGCCGGCAAACACGCTGGCGGCGTCGGGGGCGATGGTCGCGCCGGCGCGGACGTAGGCTTCGTCGGCGTAGCCGGCGCCCTGGCCGGCGGTGGTCTCGACCAGAACCTGATGGCCGCGCGCCACGTACTCGCGCACCGCCGTGGGCGGCAGGCCCACGCGATGTTCGCCAGGTTTGATCTCCTTGGGCACGCCAACGCGCATGAGCTTTCCTCCGATTGGGCTCTTTCAGGGGCGTTTGCCCCCGGGATGCCGCTGGGTCAAGGACAAGCATTGCGCCGTTCGCCGACGCCGCGCCGTCGCAGGGATGAATGAGGCAGGGGGGAAGGGCGTTCCCAGACGCGATCCTCGCGCCGCTGGTCCGCCGCCGGTCCAATCCCCCCGGATCCCCTCGGCGTTCGGACCGCCTGCTGGCGGCGAGGGGCCGCCGGGCAGGACCGGTCTGGGAAAACGGGGATAAGCTAGGGTTGAGGAGCGGCGCGGCGCACCCTGAAAAAGGGGGGCTGGCGCGGGGAATGTTCCCCTGCCGCACGCACCTCATTGACCCCTGTTCACCGTCGGGCACACTGGACCGGCCGTCTTCAGGGGAGGTTGGATATGGCTTCGGGCGACGAAACTCCGGCAACGGACGCCAACCCGCCGGCCGGGGGCCGCAAGGCCTGGTGGTCGCGCCTGTCTCCCCCGTCCGGGTTCGCCATGCCGAGGATCGGTCCGGGGCTGGCCATCGGCGCCGCGGCGCTGCTCGCGTTGGGCTTCGGCGGCGGCTATGTGACGGCCAACGGCGGCATTCCGGGCCTGGGCGGCCGGGGCGGAGACTCGGTGGCCGAGGCGCCGGAAGCGGGCCGCACGCCGGGGGCCCTGCCCTGGAACCTGTTTGGCAAGCCGCGCGCGGCCGGGGCGCCGCGCCGGGGCATCCCCAAGCCCGAAGGCTTCGCCGTCTGGCGCTCGCGGGTCGATACCTCCGCCGCCGAGCCCAAGGCCTGTATCGAGATGTCGCGGCCGCTCGACAGCGGCAAGGCCTATGCGGACTATGTGCTGGTCTCGCCGGACCTGGGCGGGACGCCGGCGGTCAGCGTCAATCCGAAGAACGCGTCTGAACTGTGCGTGGCCGGGACCGGCTTCGTCGATCGCCGCATTACCCTGCTCAAGGGCCTGCCCGGCCAGGGCGGCCAGGCGCTGGCGGCCAACGCCGACGTCGACTTCACCTTCGGCGAGAAGCCGCCCTATGTCGGCTTCGCCGGCAATGGCGTGATCCTGCCGCGCGAGGACAGCGACGGGGTCGGCATCGAGACGGTGAACGTCAGCCGGCTGTCGATCGAGGTCTGGCGGGTGTCGGACCGCAACCTGGTGCGCAAGTCGATCAGCGCGCCGGACCCGACGGGCGAGGGCGACTGGCCCGGCGACTATGGCGAGGACAGCCCCGACGACGAGGGCCGCATCGTCTGGAAGGGGGAGGTCACGGTGCGCGGCGGCCAGGGCGAGCGGGTGACCACCGTCTTCCCGCTGGGCGCGGTGCTGAAGGAGATGAAGGCCGGCGGCTACGTCATCAAGGCGCGGGACGCCTCGGGCGGGGTCAAGGCCGAGGACAACGAGGAAGGCGTGCAGCCGGCGCAGGCGCGCCGCTGGATCATGTTCACCGACATGGCGCTGATCGGCTACGACGGCGCCGAGAGCCTGGACATCGTGGTGCGGTCGCTGAAGAGCGCCAAGACCATGGCCGGGGTGCGGGTGGCGCTGGTGGCGCGCAACGGCGAGGACCTGGCCGAGGCGACGACCGACAACCAGGGCCGGGTGCGGTTCCTGGCCCCGCTGCTGAAGGGCGAGAACGCGCTGAAGCCGAAGATGGTGATGGCCTACGGGCCGCAGGGCGACCTGGCGGTGCTGGATCTCGACCGCTCGCCCGTCGACCTGTCGAACCAGGGCATGGGCGGGCGCACCGGCGAGGCGGCGACCGGCGACGAGACCGGCGGCCGGGTGGCCGGCGAGCAGATCGACGGCTACCTCTACGCCGACCGGGGCATCTACCGGCCGGGCGAGACGGTGCGGCTGACGGCGCTGGTGCGCGACCCGCAGGCGCGGGCGGTCAAGGACCGAAAGGGCGCCATCGTCGTGCGGCGGCCCTCGGGGACGGAATTCCGGCGCTATGCCTTCAGCGGCGCGCCCAATGGCGCGGTCAGCCAGGACATCGCCCTGCCCCGCAGCGCCCCGCGCGGGCGCTGGACGGCGCGGCTGGAGATCGAGGGCGTGCCGGGATCGTCCGGCGAGCTGAGCTTCTCGGTCGAGGACTTCGCGCCGCAGCGGCTGGCGGTGGAGACCGACGGCCGGGCGGGCACGCCCGTCGCGGGCGGCGAGACCCGCGCGGTGACCGTCAGCGCCCGCTTCCTGTACGGCGCGGCGGGGGCCGGCCTGCAGACGCAGGGCGAGGCCCGCATCATGGCCGACACCAACCCCTTCCCGGCCTTCAAGGGTTTCCGCTGGGGCGACGAGAAGACGGCCTTCGAGGAGAAGTTCGTCGACCTCGGCTCGTCGGTGACCGACGGCGAGGGCAAGGCGGTGCTGTCGCTGGCCTCCGGCGAGGCGGGCGAGACGGCCAGCCCGCTGAAGGCCATGGTCACCGCCTCGGTGTTCGAGCCTGGCGGGCGGCCGGTGCGCGAGAGCGTGTTCCTCAAGCTGCGGTCCAAGCCGGTCTATCTCGGCGTGAAGGTCGACGAGGGCGAGGGCGGCGGCCGGACCCCGAGCGTCGGGCTGGACATCATCGCCGTCGACGCGGCCGGCCAGCGTATCACCGCGCCGGGCGTGACCTGGACCCTGGTCAGCGAGAACTGGGACTATGACTGGTACCAGCAGGACGGCCGCTGGCGCTGGCGGCGGACCAGCCGCGACGCGGTGGTGGCGCGGGGCACGGTGACGGTGGGCGCGGGCGCGCCGGCCAAGCTGGGCCGGCGTCTGGAATGGGGCGACTACCGGCTGGAGCTGGAAGGCCCGTCGGGGGCCAAGACGGTGATCCGCTTCGCCTCGGGCTGGGGCTCGGCGGCGCAGGACGGCGAGACGCCGGACCTGGTGCGGATCGGCCTGGCGACCCAGGACCCCGGCCAGGGCGAGACCATCGACCTGACCATCAAGGCGCCCTATGCGGGCGAGGCGCAGGTGGCGGTGGCCACCGACCGGGTGATCGACTTCAAGACCTTCCAGGTCGGCGAGGGCGGCACGACCCTGAAGCTCAAGACCAGCGCGGCCTGGGGCGGCGGGGCCTATGTGCTGATCAGCGTGGTGCAGCCGCGCGATCCGGTGGCCAGCCCGCGGCCAAGGCGGGCGCTGGGCCTGCTGTACGTGCCGCTGGATCCCAAGGGCCGCAAGCTGACGGTCGAGCTGGGCGCGCCGGACAAGCTGAACGCCAAGGCCGAGGTCGAGGTGCCGGTGACGGTGCGCGGGCTGGGCGTGGGCCAGCGGGCCAAGGTGACGGTGGCGGCGGTCGATGAGGGCATTCTGCGCCTGACCCGCTTCTCCAGCCCTGATCCGGTGAAGTGGTACTTCGGCAAGCGGGCGCTGACGCTGGACTACATGGACGACTACGGCCGGCTGCTCGACCCGAACCTCGGCGCGCCGGCGGGGGTCAACTTCGGCGGCGACCAGCTGGGCGGCGAGGGGCTGACGGTGACGCCGATCAAGACCGTGGCCCTGTGGTCGGGCGTGGTCGAGACCGACCTGTTCGGCAAGGCGCGGATCAAGCTGCCGGCGGCCGACTTCAACGGCGAGCTGCGGATCATGGCCGTGGCCTGGACCGACGAGGCGCTGGGCTCAGCCTCCAAGGCGATGACGGTGCGCGAGGCGGTGGTGGCCGACCTCAACCTGCCGCGCTTCCTGTCGCCCGGCGACAAGCCGGTGGCGACGCTGGAGCTGCATAATGTCGAGGGCAAGGCCGGCGACTACAGCGTCGAGACCAGCGGCACGAACGGCATCATGATGACGTTCAAGAAGGTGCTGCGCCTGGTGCTGGGCCAGAGGATCGCCGAGCGGATTCCGTTCCTGGCGCCTGACCGCATCGGCATCGGCCAGGTGGGCTTCAAGGTCAGCGGGCCCGACTTCAGCACCTCCAAGACTTATCCGATCCAGAGCCGGCTCGGCTGGGGACCGGTGACGCGGACGTTCACCGACCTGCAGGCGCCCGGCGCGAGCTGGACGCCGGGGGCCGATCTGCTGGCGGGCATGGCGGCCGGGGACGTGACGCTGCAGGTCAGCTACTCGCCGATCAAGGGCTTCGACCCGGCGGCGGTGGCGGCGGCGCTGTCGCGCTATCCCTACGGCTGCACCGAACAGACCATCTCGGTGGCCTATCCGCTGCTCTACGCGGGCGACGTCTCGCCCGATCCCAAGCAGCGCAAGTCGAGCGCGGCGCTGAACGAGGCGGTCGGCAAGCTGCTGGATCGCCAGACGCTGGACGGCGCGTTCGGGCTGTGGCGGGTCGGCGACGGCGAGGCGGACGCCTGGCTGGGCGCCTACGCCACCGACTTCCTGTGGGAGGCCAAGCAGCGCGGCGCCCCGGTGCCCGACAGCGCCATGGACCGCGCCCTTTCGGCGATGCGCGCCATCAGCCGCCCGGACGGCTGGGCGCCGGTGTCCTACCGGCTGGAGTATCCGCAGTGGTGGGGCCGCAACGCCGAGGAGTCCAAGCAGGCGACCGAGCGGATGCGCAGCCGCGCCTCGGCCTACGCCCTCTACGTCCTGGCCAAGGCCGGGCGCGGAGACCTGGCGCGCCTGCGCTGGTGGCACGACGTGCAGATGAAGAAGGACGACAACCCCGTCGCCCGCGCCCAGGTCGGCGCCGGGCTGGCCCTGATGGGCGACAAGGCGCGGGCCCGTTCGGCCATCCGCGGCGCGGTGCGCAGCCTTGGCTATCGCGACGAGGCGGACTGGTACCAGAGCCCGCTGCGGGACATCGCCGCGGTGATCGCCTACGCCTACGAGGCGGACATGCCCGAACTGGTCCAGGGGCTGGTCGGACGGCTGGAGGGCGCGGTCCGCGACCCCGACAGCCTGAACACCCAGGAGCAGGCGCGCCTGCTGCAGGCCGCCTCGGCGATGATCCGGCAGGCCGGGCCGATCCGCATCGACGCGGCGGGCGCCACCCCGCTGCCGGCGGCGGGCGGGGCCCCGCGCTGGGCGGTCGGCAAGCTGACCGACGCGCGGTTCACCAACCGGGGGGCCAAGGCGCTGTACCGGACGGTGACGGTGCGGGGCACGCCGATCAGCGCGCCCGGCCTGATGTCGGCCGGGGTCAGCGTCGACAAGCGCCTGTTCACCCTGAGCGGCGGGTCGGTGGACCTGTCGCAGGTGCGCCAGGGCGACCGGGTTATCGTGCTGGTCTCGGGCCGGTCCTCGCAGGGCCGGACGATCCCGCTGGTGGTGGACGATCCGTTGCCCGCAGGCTTCGAGATCGAGACGGTGCTCAGTCCCGAGGACGCCAAGACCGGACCGTTCCGGTTCCTGGGCGAGCTGACCGGGGCCGACGTGCAGGAAGCGCGCGACGATCGCTATATCGCCGCCCTCGACCTCGGCGGAAACCGGCCCTACGCGCTGGCCTACATCGCGCGCGCCGTGACGCCCGGGGAGTACTTCTTCCCCGGACCCGAGGCGCGGGACATGTACCGGCCGGCGGTGGCGGGACGATCCGGCGCGACGAGAGTGACGATCGCCGCGCAGTAGGTGACGCGTCGGGGTGTTGGTGAGGCGTTGATGACTGGCAAGGCTGCCGACGCGGCTGGCGCGGGCCCGGAAGGGCCGGCGCCCGCCCTCATCCGCCGGCTTGGCCGGTGGCGGCTGCCGAGCCGAGATGGCGACGCTCCCGGCATTGTCCCCATGCTGGTGCGTGGCCTGATCGCCCTGCTGGCGGTGCAGGTGGTGCTGGTCTGCGCCGACCTGCTGTTCCCCCCGGACATGGGCCGGGCCGAGCGGTCCTCTCCGGTGACGCTGGACCGCAGCGGCGCCTGGCTGCGGGCCCTGCCGGTGGAGGACGGCCGCTGGCGCATCCGCGCCGACCTCGAACGCACCGACGCCAGTTTCCAGAAGCGGCTGATCGCCATTGAGGACGGCCGCTTCTGGCTGCATCCGGGGGTCGATCCGCTGGCCGTGATGCGGGCGGCGGGATCGGCGGTGGTGAACGGGCGGGTGACCAGCGGCGCCTCGACCCTGACGATGCAGACCGCGCGGCTGCTGGAGCCCCGGCCCCGCAACCTGCTGTCCAAGCTGATCGAGATGGGCCGGGCCTTCCAGCTGGAAGCCCGGATGAGCAAGCGGGAGATTCTGGCCCTCTATCTGACGCTGGCGCCCTATGGCGGCAACCTCGAGGGGGTGCGGGCGGCGAGCCTGTCGTGGTTCGGCCATGAACCGGAGACCCTGACGCTGGGCGAGCAGGCCCTGCTGATCGCCTTGCCGCAGTCGCCGGAGGCGCGGCGGCCGGACCGGTTCGCCGATGCGGCGTCGCGGGCGCGGGACGCGGTGCTGGGGCGGATGATCGGCGCCGGCCTCTGCACCGAGGTCGCCGCCCACGAGGCCCAGACCGAGCGGTTGCCGACGGCGCGGGGGCGGTTCCCGGGCCTGGCCTGGCATGTCGCGGGCGAACTGGCGCGCGGCGCGCCCGGCGGACAGGCGACGGTGCGCTCGACGATCGACGCCGGTCTGCAGGCGCGGCTGGAGCCCCTGGCCGCCGCCTGGGCGCGAACGCAGGGCGCGGACGGCACTGTGGCCATCCTGGTGATCGAGATCGAGGGGCGGGCCGTGCGGGCCGCCGTCGGCTCCGGCGGACTGGACCGGCCAGGCGGATGGATCGACATGACGACCGCCGTGCGCTCGCCCGGCTCAGCGCTGAAGCCCTTCATCTATGCGATGGCCTTCGACGACGGGGTGGCGGCGCCGGACACGCGGATCAAGGACGTGGCCACCCGTTTCCAGGACTATCAGCCGGAGAACTTCGACCGGGTGTTCCGGGGCGAGGTCACCGCGCGCGAGGCCCTGGCCCATTCGCTGAACGTGCCGGCCGTGGCGCTGATGGAGCGGATCGGGCCGCGCAGCTTCCTGGGCCGGCTGGACGGCGCCGGCGCGCGGCTGGTCCGGCCGAAGTCGGCGCGGACCGATCCCGGCCTGGCCATCGCGCTGGGCGGCGAGGGCATCACCCTGCGCGACCTGGGGATGCTGTACGCGGCGCTGGGCGACGAGGGCGTGGCGAAACCGCTGGCCTGGACCGAGGAGGCGGCCGACCGCAACGGCCGGGCGCGGGGCCATCGGCTGGTGGGCGAGAAGGCCGCCGCCGACGTGCTCGACATCCTGCGCGACGCGCCGGGCCCCAAGGGCCGTGCGCCGGCCGCCCTGATCCGGGGCGGGCCCTCGCTGGCGTTCAAGACCGGCACTTCCTACGGCTTCCGGGACGCGGTCGCGGCCGGCGTGGGCGGGGGCTATGTGATCATCGTCTGGACCGGCCGGGCCGATGGCGGCGCGCGCGGCGGCCTGACCGGGCGGGAGGCGGCGTTGCCGCTGCTGTTCGATGTGGCCGATATCGTCGGCGGGCCGGCGATGGCGCCGCCGCCGATCCGGCCCAAGGCGGCGCCGGCGGCGCTGCGCAACCTGGAGCGACCCGACTCCGGCCCACGCCTGATCTTTCCCCCGGACGGGGCGACGGTGCAGGTCGAGGCCTTTGGCCCCGGCTCGCGCGGGCTGGCGCTGTCGGCCGGCGGCGAGGGGCTGAACTGGTATGTGGACGGCGAGCCGGTGCCGCTGGAGCCGGTGACAGGACGGCCTATCTGGCGGCCGCCGGCGGCCGGCTTCTATGGCGTCAGCGTCGTCGACGGCGCCGGCCGCGAGGCCCGGGCCCGCGTGCGCATCAAGGGCGGGTAGGGGCCGGGACCGCAGCGGGGCGGCGGACAACGCAAAGGGGCCGCCGGTCGCCCGGCGGCCCCTTCGTCAATCGCATCCGATCAGCCCGGCGTCGCGCGGACGCCGGCGATCAGCCTAGCGCTTCTTCGGCGCGGCGATCAGGCCTTCGCGCTGGGCGCGCTTGCGGGCCAGCTTGCGGGCGCGGCGAACGGCCTCGGCCTTCTGGCGGGCGCGCTTTTCCGAGGGCTTCTCGTAGTGGACGTGCCGCTTCATTTCGCGGAACGAGCCTTCGCGCTGCATCTTCTTCTTCAGGGCCTTGAGGGCCTGGTCGACGTTGTTGTCGCGGACGAAAATCTGAACCAGGGGTATCTCTCCTTCGGCTGCCCGCCGCTCGCCTTCGCGGCAGGGCGGTCGAAAACAAATAGTGTCTGCCACCGGGAGGGCGGCCTTCCGGAGCAAGGCGCGCCCGATAGCAGGCCCGGAGGCGGTTGTCCATGGCGGTTGTCCATCGCCGAGCGCCCGCCAGCGGACTATAAGGCAACACATGACCGGCCAAACCGATCCCCGATCCCCGCCCGTTCCGGAATGGGCCGAGCGTACCGAACAGGCGGTTCTGGACGCCGCGCTGTCGCTGGCGCCCGGCATGGGCTGGACCTGGCCGATGGTCTACGCCGCCGCCCGCCGCGAAGGGCTGAGCCGGGCGGAGACCCAGCTGTTGATGCCGGGCGGACCGCGCGACCTGGCCGCCCTGCTGGCGCGGCGGCATGACGCCGCCGGCCTGGCGGCGCTGCCCGATCCGGCAAGCCTGAAGATCCGCCAGCGGATCCGCGCCGGCGTCGAGGCGCGGCTGGAGGCGGCGGCCGCCGACCGCGAGGCGGTGCGCCGCTGGGCCGGCTTCCTGGCGTTGCCGCTGAACCTGCCGCTGGCCCTGCGGCTGGTCTGGGCCGGCGCCGACGGCATCTGGCGCTGGGCCGGCGACACCGCCACCGACGAGAACCACTACAGCAAGCGGGCCATCCTCTCGGCCATCCTGGTCTCGACCCAGGCCATCGACCTGAGCAGCGGGCGGGAGGCGGCGCTGGCCTATCTCGACGCCCGCATCCAGAACGTCATGGACTTCGAGAAGTGGAAGGCCGGCGTCAAGCCGGCCGACCTGCTGGTCGAGGTGGCCGGGGCGCTGGGCCGGATGCGCTACGGCCGCGCCTGACCCGCGGACGTCCTTCCCGCCGGAGCGGCGGCGTCAGTCGCCCGGGCGCAGCCGGTTGACGTGGCCCATCTTGCGGCCGGCGACGGTCTCACGCTTGCCGTAGAGATGGATGCGGGCGTCCGGATCGGCGGCCCAGCGGGGCCAGCCATCGGCGTCATCCCCCAGCAGGTTGATCATCTCCACCCGCGCGCGGGCGGCGGTCGGGCCGAGGGGCCAGCCGACGACGGCGCGGATATGCTGCTCGAACTGGTCGCAGACGCAGCCGTCCTGGGTCCAGTGGCCGGTATTGTGGACGCGCGGCGCGATCTCGTTGACCAGCAGCCGGCCATCGGCCAGCTCGAACAGCTCCACGCCGATGACCCCGACATAGTCGAGGCCGGACATGATCTGGGCGGCGATCCGCTCGGCCTGGTCGCGGACGGCCTGACCGGTCTCCGCTGGCGCGAGGGTGCGGCGAAGGACGCCGCCCTCGTGGTGGTTCTCGCCCAGCGGATAGACGGCGATCTCGCCATCGCGGCCGCGGGCCGCGATCACCGACAGTTCGCGCACGAAGTCGGCCCGCGCCTCGAGAATGGCAGGGCGGCCGCCGATGGCCTCGAAGGCGCCGGCCTCGGAGGCGGCGGTCTCGATCCACAGCTGGCCCTTGCCGTCGTAGCCCTCGCGGCGGGTCTTGAGCAGGGCGGGATGGCCGAGGGTCGCGGCGGCCGGGCCGATGTCGGCTTGGGCGTCGATGGCGGCGAAGGCGACGGTCGGGGCGCCGACCCCGTTCAGGAAGGTCTTCTCGGCCACCCGATCCTGGGCGGCGGCCAGGGCGCGGGCGCCGGGGGCGACATCGGCGCCGAGGGCGGCCAAGGCCTCGACCACGGCGGCGGGGACGTTTTCGAACTCGAAGGTGACGACATCGCTGGCGGCGGCGAAGGCGGCCAGGGCGGCGGCGTCGTCGTAGGGCGCGACGAAGGTCTGGCGGGCGACCCGCGAGGCGGGCGAATCCTCGTCCGGCGTCAGGATGACGACGTCCAGTCCCAGCCGAGCGGCGGCCAGCGCCAGCATGCGGCCAAGCTGGCCGCCGCCGAGGATGCCGACGGTGGAGCCGGGAGGCAGCGGAGCGGCCAGGGCCATGGGATCAGTCCTCGACGGTCTCGGCGACGGCGTTGGTCTGGCGCTCGCGATAGGCGGCCAGGCGCTGGGCCAGGGCCGGATCGGACAGGGCCAGGATCTGGGCGGCCAGGATGCCGGCGTTCTTGGCCCCGGCGGCGCCCACGGCCAGGGTGCCGACCGGGATGCCGCCCGGCATCTGGACGATCGAGAGCAGCGAATCGAGGCCGTTCTGCAGCTTGGACTCGACCGGCACGCCCAGCACCGGCAGGTCGGTCATCGAGGCGGTCATGCCCGGCAGGTGGGCGGCGCCGCCGGCGCCGGCGATGATGACCTTGTAGCCCGCCGCCCGCGCGCCCTTGGCGAAGCTGTACAGCCGGTCGGGCGTGCGGTGGGCCGACACCACCCGGGCGTCGTAGGGGACGCCGAGGGCGTCGAGGCTCTCGGCCGCGCCCCGCATGGTGGGCCAGTCGGAGCGGCTGCCCATGATGATCGCCACCGGCGCGGTCGTGGCCATGATGCTCATATCCCCGGCGGGGCGGGGGCCCCGGAAGGGCGCGGAGTATAGGCGCCGCTTGTGGCGCCGCAACCGATGCGTCAGATTCGCGCTTACGGGGCAGGGCAGGTGATTCTGGGATGAAGATTTCCGGCGCCAGGACAGAGCCGTTTTCGGCCATCCGCCGCCGCGCGCTGACGCAGGCCGGCGCGCAGGCGACCGGCCGTTCGGGCCCCGCCGACAAGGCGGGGTTCCTCGGCCTGACCGAGGCCGAGCTGACCCCCAGCGTGCAGGGCGCGCTCAAGACTCTGCTGGCCGAGATCGACGACCTGCGCGGCGAGGTGGGGCGGCTGAAGGGGCAGCTGGCCGAGATGGAAGGCCTGGCCGACCGCGATGTGCTGACCCCGGTGCTGAACCGGCGGGCGTTCGTGCGGGAACTGGGCCGGGTGGCGACCTTTGCCGCCCGCTACGGCGCGCCGGCCAGCCTGGTCTATCTGGACCTCGACGGGTTCAAGAGCGTCAACGACAGGTTCGGCCATGCGGCGGGCGATGCGGCGCTGCGGGCTGTGGCCGAGCGGCTGGTGGCCAATGTGCGCGAGAGCGACATCGTCGGCCGGCTGGGCGGCGACGAGTTCGCCATCATCCTGGTGCAGGCCGACCTGGAAACCGCCGTGGCCAAGGCCGAATCGCTGGTTTCGGTGATCGAGCGCGAGCCGGTGCAGTGCGGCGACTGGTCGGTGCCGCTGCACCTGAGCGCCGGCGTGCGGCAGGTCGAGCCGGGCGCTGACCCGGAGACGGCCCTGGCCGAGGCGGACGCGACGATGTTCGTCCGCAAGCGCGAGCGGCGCGAGGGCTGATCAGGCCCTTGGATGGGCGGCCGCGTAGGCCGCCAGCAGGCCCGCGGCGTCGACCTCGGTGTAGCGCTGGGTGGTCGACAGCGAGGCGTGGCCCAGCAGGTCCTGGATCGAGCGCAGGTCGGCGCCGCCGCCCAGCAGATGGGTGGCGAAGCTGTGGCGCAGGGCGTGGGGCGTGGCGCGGTCGGGCAGGCCGAGGCGTCCGCGCAGGGTCTGCATGGCCGCCTGGACATGGCGAGGCGACAGCGGGCCGCCGCGCCGGGCGATGAACAGGGCGTCCTCGCCGACCGTCGGCCAGGGCAGGGCGGCGAGATAGGCGTCCACCGCCTCGCGGACAGCCGGCAGCACGGGCACGATCCGGGTCTTGCCGCCCTTGCCGGTGATGCGCAGCCCTTCGCCGAGCGGCGCGTCGCGGCGGCGCAGCGACATGGCTTCGGAGATACGCAGGCCGCAGCCCCAGAGCAGGGTCAGCACCGCATGGTCGCGCAGGGCTTCCCAGTCGTCGCGGTCGGGATCGGCCAGGGTCTCGGCCAGCAGGCCCCGCGCCTGGTCCTCGCTGACGGGCCGGGGCGCGCCGGGCCGCACCCGGGGGCCGCGCACCAGCGCCAGGCCCGGGCAGGCGATGCCCATGCGCCGGTCGAGGAAGGCATGAAAGGCGCGGACCGCCGACAGGGCCTGGGACAGGGAACGGGCCGACAGGGGGCGAGCGCCGTCGCGTCCGCCCCGGCGGTCGGCCATCCAGGCGCGGACCTCGGCGGCGGTGACGCAGGCAAGGTCGGCCGCCGACAGTTGCCCGCCGCGATGGCGCGCAAGGAAGGCCAGATAGGAGCCGGCGCCGGCGCGATAGGCCTCCAGCGTGCGGGGCGAGGCGCGGCGCTCGGCCGCAAGATGCGTCAGCCAGGCCTCGAAGGCGGCCTCGGCGGGGATGGTCACAGAACCGGCCAGCGCTCTGCGGTGCGCTCGAACACCCGGGCGAGGAAGGCGACCAGCTCTGCGCCCATCTCGGGGGTGAACCCTTTGGCGTCGGGCGAGCCGAAGGCCAGCACGCCCTGGCGGGCCGGCTCCCAGATGGCCATGCGGACCATGGCCATCGACTTCACCTGGTCGGCCTTGTCGCCGAACAGCGGCGCGGCGGGGGCGTGAAAGCCCATGCGGGCGAGGCGGCGGGCGCCAAGGATGAGATCGGTCTGGCCCTCGACCAGGGCGTACCAGCCGGCAGGCGCGCGGCCGGGACCCTCGATGGCGACGGCGGCGCCGACGAGGCCGAATCGCAGGGTGGCGACTTCATCGACCCGGCGGGCGAGATCGGCGTGGTTGCGCGCTTCCAGGAGGTCGATGACCGCGGCGTGGGTCTGGGCCTGGGCGGCGAAGTTGGCGCGGGCGGTGGCCTCGAGCTGGCGGCGGGCGGTCGATTCGCGCTTGGCGGTGGCGGCGACGCGGGCCAGGGCGGCCGGGCCGAAATCGACCAGATTGGCCGCGTCGACGCGCAGGCCGAGCTCGTTCAGCAGTTCGGCGTCGTCGCGGATCAGGCCGGCGTTCTGGCGCAGCAGGGACTTCAGATCGGCCACGTCGGGCGCTTCGCCCAGTTGAATGACCTGCGCCCCGTCCGACATGCCCCGCCCCGTTTTCTAGAGGATGGACTGACCCGTGCTGGCCCAGTCCGCGAGGAAGGCTTCTAGCCCCTTGTCGGTTAAGGGGTGCTTGAAGAGGGCCTGGAACACCGCCGGCGGCAGGGTGGCGCAGTCGGCCCCGAACTCGGCGCAGCGCTTGACGTGCTCTGGCGTGCGGACCGAGGCGGCGAGGATCTCGGTGTCGAATCCGTAGTTGTCGTAGATGGTGCGGATGTCGGCGATCAGGGCGCAGCCGTCGGCGCCATGGTCGTCCAGCCGGCCGACGAAGGGCGAGATGTAGGTCGCGCCGGCCTTGGCGGCCAGCATGGCCTGGGCCGCCGAGAAGCAGAGGGTGACATTGGTGGCGATGCCGTCAGCGGCGAACTGGGCCGTGGCGATCAGGCCCTCGCGGGTCAGGGGCAGCTTGACCACCACGTTGCCGGCGATGTCGGCCAGCTTGCGGCCCTCGGCGATCATGGTCGGGGCGTCGGTGGCGACGGCCTCGGCGCTCACGGGGCCCTCGACGAGACCGCAAATCTCGGCGATGACCTCGGCCATGGGACGGCCCGACTTGGCGATCAGCGTGGGGTTGGTGGTGACGCCGTCCACGAGACCGGTCTTGACCAGGTCGGCCAGCACGGCGGTGTCGGTGGTGTCGAGGAAGAGCTGCATCGTCGTTGCGTCCGTCGAGGTGGGGCGGGGTTTGTACAACAGGCCCGGGCGCGGCGCACGGCTGGATGTGCGATCGTCGCCCGGACGGCCGTGGGTGACTGTGTGGGAGGCCAACGGTTGAGGATCGCGTCGGTTCTGCTGCCCATGCCGCTGCCCGAAGCGTTCGACTACGCCGAGCCGGAGGACATGGCGCTGTCGGTCGGCGACCAGGTGGCCGTGCCGCTGGGACCCCGGCTGATGCGGGGCGTGGTCAGCGCCCTGCGCGAGGGGGCGGGGGGCAATCGGCCGCTCAAGCCGGTGCACGCGCGACTGGACGATCCGCCGCTGCCGGTTTCGACCCTGGCCTTCGTGGAGTGGGCGGCGCGGTACGCCGCCGACGGCCCGGGCCAGCCCCTGGCCATCGCCCTGCGGGGCCTCAGGGCGCCGCCGCCCCGGCCCGAGCGGGTGCTGGTCGTCACCGGCAAGGCGCCGGCCAGGGCGACGCCGGCGCGGACCAGGGTGCTGGAGGCCGCCGCGCGCGAGGCGCTGGCGGGGCCCAGGCTGGCCGAGGCGGCCGGCGTCTCGTCGGGGGTCGTCAAGGGACTGGTCGAGGAGGGGTGCCTGCGCATCGAGGAGCGGCTGGCCGAGCGGCCGGCGCCGGTGCTGGACCTGGCGCCGCGCATGGAGCGGCTGAACGCCGGACAGGCGGCGGCGGCCGGCGCGCTCAATGCGTCGCTGGACGCGGGCGGTTTCTCGGCGACGCTGCTGGACGGGGTGACCGGGTCAGGCAAGACCGAGGTCTATCTCGAGGCGGCGGCGCACGCCCTGGCGGCGGATCCGGAGGCGCAGGTGCTGATCCTGCTGCCGGAGATCGCCCTGACCCAGGCGGTGATCGCCCGGGTGGCCGATCGGTTCGGCGCGCCGCCGGGGGAATGGCATTCGGCCGTGCCGCCGCCGCGCCGGCGGATGCTGTGGGAGGATGTGGCCGAGGGGCGGGCGCGGATCGTCGTCGGCGCCCGGTCGGCGCTGTTCCTGCCGTTCCGCAAGCTGGCCCTGATTGTCGTCGATGAGGAGCACGACGCCTCCTACAAGCAGGAGGAGGGCTTCATCTATCAGGGGAGGGACCTGGCGGTGGCCCGGGCCAGCCTGGAGGGTTGCGCGGTGGTGCTGGCCTCGGCGACGCCGTCGCTGGAATCGCTGTGGAACGCCGAGCAGGGACGCTACGGCTGGCTGAAGCTGGGGGCGCGGCACGGGACGGCCAGGCTTCCGGACATCGCGCTGATCGATCTTCGCCAGACGCCGCCGGAGAAGAACCACTGGCTCAGCCCGCCGCTGCGCGAGGCGATGGCCGCGACCCTGGCGGCGGGCGAGCAGGTGCTGCTGTTCCTGAACCGGCGGGGCTATGCGCCGGTGGTGCTGTGCCGGGCCTGCGGTGAGCGGCTGACCGCGCCGGACACCGACAGCTGGCTGGTCGAGCATCGCTACACCGGCCGACTGGTCTGTCACCTGACGGGATTTTCGATGCCGCGGCCCGAGCGCTGCCCGCACTGCGGGGCCAAGGACAGCCTGGTGTCGATCGGCCCCGGCGTCGAGCGGGTGGAGGAGGAGGCGCGGTCGCTGTTTCCCGAGGCGACGACGGCGATCTTCTCGTCCGACACCATCAGCGGCGGGCAGAGCGCGCGCGAGCTGGTCGAGGCCATGGAGCGGGGCGAGATCGACATCCTGGTGGCGACCCAAGCCGCGGCCAAGGGGCACAATTTCCCGGGGCTGACGCTGGTGGGGGTGGTCGACGCCGACCTTGGCCTGCGGGGCGGCGACCTGCGGGCGGGCGAGCGGACCTTCCAGCTGTTGATCCAGGCCAGCGGTCGGGCGGGGCGCGCCGACCGGCCAGGGCGGGCGCTTCTGCAGACCTGGGCGCCGGAGCATGCGGTGATGCGGGCGCTGGCGGCGGCGGACCGGGACGGCTTCGTCGAAGCAGAGATGGAGCTGCGCCGGGCCGCCTCGCTGCCGCCCTATGGACGGCTGGCGGCCGTGGTGCTGTCGGGACCGGATCCCGGGGCGCTGGAGGCCTTCGCCCGGCAGATGGCCTCGGTCGCGCCCAACGCCGAGGGCGTGGAAATCTATGGCCCGGCCGATGCGCCGCTGGGCCTGATCAGGGGGCGGCGGCGCAAGCGGTTCCTGGTGCGCGCCGACAGGCGTGTCGACCTGTCGGGCTACATGGCCGCCTGGCGCGCCCGGGTGAAGCCGCCCGGTCCGATCCGGGTCGGCATCGACATCGACCCCTACAGCTTCCTGTAGGGGCGCGGGGCCGAACGCGGTCTAGTGAGGATCGCCGGGCGGGGTCTCGGCCTTGGCGAGGGTCTTCTCCTTGCCCCGCCGGGCCCACATGTTCAGGGCCTCGACCCCGGCCGAGAAGGCCATGGCCGCGTAGATGTAGCCCTTGGGCACATGGTAGCCCATGCCATCGGCGATCAGCACCATGCCGATCATCAGCAGGAAGCCGAGCGCCAGCATGACCACGCTGGGGTTCTTGTTGATGAAGTTGGCCAGCGGATCGGCGGCCAGCAGCATGACGGTCACGGCGGCGATGACGGCGATGACCATGATCGGCAGGTGCTCGGTCATGCCGACGGCGGTCAGGATGGAGTCGATCGAGAAGACCAGGTCCAGCAGGATGATCTGGAAGATCGCCGCCCCGACGCTGTTGATCACCACGTCCTTCTTGTCGAGCAGGTCGGTGGTCGGCGAGGGATCGACGGTGTGGTGGATCTCCTTGGTCGCCTTCCAGACCAGGAACAGGCCGCCGGCGATGAGGATCATGTCCTTCCAGGAGAAGGCGTGACCGAACAGGCTGAACACCGGCGCGGTCAGGCTGACGATCCAGGCGATGGTCGACAGCAGCACCAGTCGCATGATCAGCGCCAGGCTGATGCCGATGCGACGAACCCTCTGGCGGTGCTCCTCGGGGAGCTTGTTCGACAGGATCGAGATGAAGATCAGATTGTCGATGCCGAGCACGACCTCCATCACCACCAGGGTGACCAGGGCGGCCCAGGCGGCCGGATCAGCGATAAGTGCCGTAATGGCGTCCACGGTCGTTCAAGCTCCCTCAACCTTCATTTGTCATATCTAGCGATCCCCGCGCCGAACGGAAGCGGGTTTGAGCGCGGGAAGTTGCATGAACGAGGCGACCCATATCCGCCCCCTGACGGGCCTGCGGTTCTTCGCGGCGATGTGGGTGGTGCTGTTCCACTACTGGCCCAAGCTGGCGGTCGGGTTCTCGCCCGCGCTGGTGGAGAAGGGCTATCTGGGCGTGGAGCTGTTCTTCGTCCTCTCCGGCTTCATCCTCTGCCATGTGTATCTCGAGAATTTCGGCGAGGGTCGGTTCCGGTACGGGGCCTTCCTGTGGAACCGGCTGGCGCGGGTCTATCCGCTGCACCTGGCGACGCTGCTGGGGGTGATGGCGCTGGCGATCGTGGCCGGGCTGGCCGGGTTCGCGGTGGACGCCAACATCCTCGACTGGGGCTCGCTGCCCGCCAACCTGCTGATGGTCCATGCCTGGGGCTTCGCGCCGCAGGCGGCCTTCAATCATCCAAGCTGGTCGATTTCGGCGGAATGGTTCGCCTATCTGTGCTTCCCGGCCTTCGCCTGGGCCTCGTGGAAGCTGCGCGATCGGCCGTGGATGGCCACAGGGCTGGCGCTGGGGTTCATGGCCCTGCTGTATCCCCTGTTCGAGCGGCTGACCGGCTACAGCCTCACCCAGGCGACGATCCATTGGGGCGCCCTGCGCATCGTGCCGTGCTTCGCCCTGGGCTGCGCCATGCACGGACTCTGGCGTTCCGGAGCGGTCCGCAGCCTGAGGGCCGGGGCCGTGGGCGCCGCTTTCATGGGCGCCGGCTCGCTCCTGGCGGCTGTTTTCGGGGCACCGGACGTCATCGCCGTGGCCGGCTTCGGGGGCATGATCCTGTGCCTTGCAGGCATGGCGGAGCACGGATCCGGCTTCCTGTCCGGGAAGACTTTCGTCTACCTCGGCGAGATCAGCTATTCGGTCTACATGGTCTGTGTGCCCTGGAAGATTCTGTTTGTGAATGCAGCTTCAAAACTTCTGGGCCAGGGCGATGATCAACTTCCACTACTGATCTGGCTGCTGTTCATCGGCTCTGTCGTTCCACTGGCGGCCATGAGCTATCACCTGATCGAGCGCCCGGCCCGTTCATGGATGAAATTGATGTGGGAAAACTGGGGGAAGCGGCGTTCCGTCGCGGCGGCGGGCTGAAAAGAGTCTTTTCATTCCCGTCTGAGATGATTAATCCCTAGCCATCGTCCCCGGGGGAGAGCTCCAGCATGCGTCAACGGACGAGAACCGTTCTCGGTTCCCTGACCGCCGCACTGATGATCAGCCTGACGCCGGCGGTGTCCATGGCGGACACCTACTGGCAATGCGTGCCCTTCGCCCGCCTGCTGTCGGGCATCCAGATCTTCGGCGACGCCCACACCTGGTGGGGTCAGGCGACCAGCCGCTACCAGACCGGCGATTCGCCGCAGATGGGCGCGGTCCTGTGCTTCCGTCCGACCTCGCGCATGCGGCTTGGCCACGTGGCCGTCGTCAGCCGCGTCCTGACCGACCGCGTCATCCAGATCACCCATGCCAACTGGTCGCGCATCGGCGGCGCCCGCGGCAAGGTCGAGAAGGACGTCACCGTCGTCGACGTCTCGCCGACCGGTGACTGGACCCAGGTCAAAGTCTGGTACGACCCGATCCGCGACCTCGGCTCGACCGTCTATCCGACGCACGGCTTCATCTATCAGGACGCCCAGGCCAAGAAGATGGCCCAGGCCAACGGCCGCTTCGCCGTCGCCCAGAACACCGCCCAGATCGTCGCCTCCTCGGCGGCCGGCGGCGTCGTCAACGCGGTTCAGCCCGGCGCCTCGCCGCTGCAGATCCTCAACCAGGCGGCTGAGACCACCGACAACATCGCCGTGCTGATCCAGCAGGCCACCAGCGGCGGCAAGAAGAAGTAGCCGCTGCGACCATAGTGAAATCCCGGAAACCCCCGCCGGACCGGTGGGGGTTTTTCGTTCCGCACGCAGGGCAGTTGACGATGCGCCGCGCGCGGGTCATCCGGGGACGACCCGGCCGGCGCCGGGGCCAACGCGGGAGCGCGCCATGATCCGACTTCTCAAGCGAGGCGCGCGCGGCCTGGAGACGGTCGAACTGGCGGACGGCTGGACCCTGCCGCCCGAGGTGGTGTGGATCGACCTGGAGCGCCCGTCCCGCGAGGAAGAGGCGGCCGTCGAGGCGGCCCTGGGGCTGGCCCTGCCGACGCGGGAGGACATGGCCGAGATCGAGGCGTCGTCGCGCCTCTACCAGGAGGGCGAGGCCAGCTACCTGACCACCGAGGTCATCACCGGCGCCGGTCCCGACGGGCAGCACCCGACACTGGAGCCCGTGACCTTCGTGCTGGCGCGCGACAGGCTGATCACCATTCGCTACGCCAGCCCGCGAGCCTTCGCCATCTTCGAGGGGCAGCTGGCCGAGCGCGACGGGCTGTGCGACGGCGGCGAGGAGGTCTTTCTCGGCCTGCTGGACGCCATCGTCGACCGCATCGCCGACATCCTGGAGGCTGCCTCGAACCAGGTCGAGAGCCTGTCGGTGGCCATCTTCGAGCGGCCCCGTCGGACCGCGCGGTTCGAGGTGGTGCTGGGAAAGCTGGGCCGTTGGCAGTCGATCAACGCCAAGGCGCGCAACAGCCTGATCGGCCTGACGCGGCTGATGGCCTTCGCGGCCCTGTCGCCGCACATCGCCTCGGGCAAGGAGCACGCCGGACGGCTGAAGTCCCTGCAAAGGGACGTGCGGTCGCTGACCGATCATGCCGGACATATGTCGGGCGACATCACCTTCCTGCTCGACGCGACGCTGGGCCTGATCAACATCGAGCAGAGCGGCATCATCAAGATCTTCTCGATCGCCGCCGTGGCCTTCCTGCCGCCAACGCTCGTGGCTTCCTATTTCGGCATGAATTTCAAGCATATGGCCGAGTTCGACCTGACCTGGGGCGAGCCGATGGCGCTGGTGCTGATGGTCGTTTCGGTGGTGCTTCCGCTGCTCTACTTCAAGCGCAAGGGCTGGCTCTAGGACGTTGGACGGCGTCCTCGATCCGGGTCAGGCGGGCTGCCGCCGCCGGCATGGCGGCGGGGCGAGAGAAGGCTTCCTTAAGGAGCCTCGCGCCAATCTTCGCGTCCCATGGCGTCCGGGTCGAACCTTCTTCGTGCGCTTGAGCACGCCAGTCTCAAGTCGACGCTTGAGGCGCACAGCCGATTCCTGACCGGAAGGCCCGGCGGCAAGCGCGCCAACCTCTCCCATGCCGACCTCAGCAATGTGATGCTGGAAGGCTTCGATCTCAGCGAAGCCGAGATGATCGGGGTGCGGCTTCACGGGGCCTGTTTGAAGGACGCCAGGCTGGCGCGGGCGGTGCTGTTCGGGGCGGACCTGCGGGACGCAGACCTGCGCGGGGTCGACCTGACCCGCGCCGACCTGCGCGGCGTCTGCCTGCGCGGCGCGAACCTGGCGGGGGCCGATCTGTCGGGCGCGGACCTGCGCGAGGGGCGCATCGCCCTGCAGGACAGCACCCAGGGCTTCCGCATCCTGACCCACGAGCGCAAGCCGGGCGAACTGGACTATGCGGTCATGGCCGGCGCGAACCTGGAAGGCGCCCAGGTCACCGAATGGGAGCCCAGGGCGGCCGATCTGACCGACGCCGATCTTTCCGGCGCGAGGCTGGGCGGCGCCCGCCTGGTCAAGGCGGTGCTGGATGGCGCCGACATGAGCGGCGCGGAAGTCTTCCAGACGGACATGAGCGGCGCCTCGCTCAAACGCACCGTGCTGACCGGCGTGGACGTGGGTGCGGCAGGCCTGACGGCAGGCGACCTGTCGGATGCGCTGATCGCGCCGCCGGCCATTGTCTATATCGACGACCGGCCGCTGCATGAGGTGTTGGCCGAGCATGAGCAGTTCTGCAACAGCGGCGGGGCGCAGGGCGCGGTCGCACGGCTGACCGGCGTCGACTTCAGGGGGCTGCGACAACTTCGGCGGCGAATGCTGACTGGAATGCACGCCCAGGGCTCGATCTTCTTCGGCATGGACATGGAGCGGGCCGAGTTGCAGGGCTGCGACCTGTCGGGCGCCGACCTGCGTGGGGCCAACCTGCGCGGAGCCGACCTGCGCGGAACCAAGCTGGTCGGGGCGCGGCTCGACAAGGCCGACCTGCGCGACGCCGTGCTCGATCCGCTGATGATCGCCGAGGGCCGCTTCCTTCGCGCCGACCTGACGCGAGCGATCCTTCGCAAGGCAGACCTGCGCGGCGCCAGCGCCCGCCGGGCCCGTATGCTGGAAGCGGACCTGGACGGCGCCAAGCTGACCGGCGCCGACCTGCGCGGCGCCGAGCGAGAGGTCTGACCGACCCTACATGCCCTTGCGGAGCGGCAGCAGGTCCGGGAAGTCGCCGGGCCGCTTCTCGTCGCGGGCGCGGACCGCCTCGGCCATGTGGGCGCCGCTGAACATGCCGGTCTGCCAGACGGCGATGTAGTCCAGCGCATCCTTGATGGTGTGGTCGCGGGCGTAGTTGATCATCACCTTCGAGCCGGCGACAGCGAGCGGGACCTTGGAAGCGATCTCGCGGGCGGTGGCAAGGGCGTGCTCGACGCAGGCCTCGTGGGTCTCGAAGACGCCGTTCACGAGACCGATCTGCTCGGCCTTGGCGGCGGGCAGGCGGCGGCCGGTGTAGGCCAGTTCACGCACCCAGCCCTCGGGGATCAGCTTGCACAGGCGCGGGAAGGTGCCGACATCGGCGGTCATGCCGATGTTGATCTCCTGGATCACGAAGAAGGCGTCGGAGGTGCAGTAGCGGATGTCAGCGGACGAGGTCAGGTCGACGGCGCCGCCGACGCAGCCGCCCTGGATGGCGGCGATCACCGGCATGCGGGCCTCGTCCAGGCAGGAGATGACGTCCTGCAGGTGATGGACGTGGTAGCGGAAGCTCTCGCCGGCGTTCTCGCGGTCGTCAGGCCGGGCGCCGGTGGTCGATCCGCCGCCGCCGAAGACGGCCAGGTCCATGCCGGCGCAGAAGTGCTTGCCCGTCGAGCTGATGACGATGCAGCGGGCGCGGGCGTTGTCGCTGATGTCCTTCACGATGACCGGCAGCTCGTTCCAGAAGTCGCGGGTCATGGTGTTCAGCGCCTCGGGGCGCTTGAGCTGGATGTGGGCGACCTTGTCCTCGATGGTGACCTTGAAGCAGGACCAGTCGGTGGTGGTGATGTCGAGCGGGGCGTGGGCGTTCATCGGAGGGGCTCCCAGGGCGATATTGTTCGAGTGACAGTAGGCCGCGTGACGCGGGGAAAACCAAGCCTCTTGCCTTCCCTTGGGTGGCTCGGCCATGAGCGGGGGATGGACCAGGATCCCGCCCCGCCCGGACCGGCTTTCCGCCGCCGGCGCATCCCGATCGACAGCCCCGCCGGCGCGGGGGTGATGACGGCCATCGAGATGGGCCCGGAAGACCGGCCCGTCGACCTGGTGTTCGCCCATGCCAATGGCTTCAACGCCCTGACCTACCGCACGCTGCTGGACCCCGTGGCGCGGGCCGGATTTCGCATCCTGGCCATCGACCAGCGCGGGCATGGGCGCTGTGAGCTGGAAGCCGATCCCGGCGATGGCCACAACAGCTGGCTGGGCTATCGCGACGACCTTGTCGCCCTGCTGGAAACGCTGGACCAGGCGCCGAAAGTCGTGGCCGGCCATTCGATGGGTGGAACCGCCGGGGTGCTGGCCAGTGGCGCGCGGCCGGACCTCGTGCCCAGGCTGGTGCTGTTCGACCCGGTGCTGATGGCGCCGGAGATTCTGGCGCAGCTGGGTCCCGACGGCCTGAAGAACAGTCCGCTGGCGCAGGGCGCACGGCGGCGGCGGGCGGTATTCGACAGCCGCCAGGCGGCGTTCGAGGGATGGAAGGGGCGCGGCGCATTTCGCACCTGGCCGGAAGCAGCGCTCGCCGACTATGTCGCCGACGGGCTGAAGGACGAGGCCGACGGGACCGTGAGCCTCAGCTGCGCGCCGGGCTGGGAAGCCGCCAACTTCGCGGCACACTTCCACGATCCCTGGAGCGCCTTCGCGGCCGGCTCCTGTCCGGTGCGGATCGTTCGGGCGGAGGAGAACTCCACCGCAAACATCGGGCATCGGCTGGACGAGGCGGTGGCCAGCGGCCGCGTGCGCGTCGACACCATCGCCGGGACGACCCACTTCCTGCCGATGGAGCGGCCGGACCTGGTGGAGGCTGAGCTGCTGTCCGGGCTGCGGGCCTAGATCCGGCTCAGAGGGCCAGGCCGGCCTTGGCCTGCTGCATCATCAGGGCGCGGGCCGACTCCTCGATCAAAACGGCCTTGCGGGCGTCGAGGTCGAAGGTGATGGCGACCGCCTCGGAGGTGCCCCAGGGACGGCCGGTTTCGGGATCAAGCAGCCAGTGAACCAGCCGCATGGTGCGGCCCTCGGCCTCAACCAGGCCGGAACGGATGACGAAGCGGTCGCCGGCGCGGGGCCAGTCGAGGTGGACAAGGCGGTATTCCAGAACCGCCCCGCCCGTTCTGGCCGGCGGGCTTGGCGCGTGGGCGGCGACAATCTCGCGTAGCGGGCCGACCACCGAGCCGATGCCGTCGGAGACCCGGCCGATGAACAGTTCGGCCCGCATGCGGCCGAAGACATCGCACTCTTGCGGCTGCACCGCGCCCATGCCGATGTGCAAGAGGTCGAGCGCCTCGGCGCGCGCGAGGCTGGCGATGCTGTCGACCGGGGCCAGCGGGACGCTGCGGGCGCGCGCCTTCTCTGGGATCTCGACCATCAGGGCCTTGGCCCGCTCCCGCGAGCGCGCGGTCCAGGGAAAGGCGATGCCGTCGCGGGCGGTGGCGTGTGCGACCACGGTCTGGAAGCTGGCGGCGATCTCGCCGGTGCGGCTGTGGATCAGCAGCTGCAGCAGGCGCGCCTCGGTCTCGCCCATCTCGACGACGCCGCCGACCATGTGCAGGGCCGCGCCGGCATGGGCCTCGCGCAGGAAGCGGATGTGCTGTTCGCGGACCAGCAGGGTCGAGCCGGCATGGGGCGCGAAGGCGGCGGGCAGCCCGAGCAACGCCGCCAGACCGGCCAGGCCCTCCATCGCCTTGGCGACGTAGAAGCGCACGTTCATGTGCCCCATCTCGTCGCAGTCCCAGGTGTTGACGCCGCCGCGCCAGATTTCGACGCCCGGATGCGCCGCCGGTTCCGCCCCCGCCATGTCCGTCAGCCCCTGCAGTCGGCGCAGAGGCCGTGGGCCTCGATGGTGACCGCCTGGACCGTGAAGCCGGCGGTGTCCGCCGCCCGCTCGATGGAGCCCAGGACGGCGGGGTCGATCTCGCGGGTCGCGCCGCAGCAGTCGCAGATCAGAAAGGCCGCAGCATGGTTCTCCTCGCCCTCGGCGCTGGAGGAATGGCGGCAGGCGACATAGGCGTTCAGGCTCTCGATCCGGTGGGCGAAGCCTTGTTTCGACAGGAACTCCAGCGCCCGGTAGACGGTCGGCGGCTTGGCCGGCGGACCGCCGGCGCCGAATGCGGCGATCAGGTCATAGGCCTTCACCGGCTGTCCGGCCTCGAGCAGTTGCTCCAGTACGCGGCGGCGCGGCGCCGTCAGGCGCTGGCCGGCCCGCTCGCAGCGGACATCGGCGGCCGCCAGCTCGGCCGCCAGGGCGGCGCCGGCGAGGCCGTGCGCGTGGTGGTCGTGACCGCAGGCGTGGCTCATCCCTCTCAGGTAGAGGCCGCCGTCCCGCGAGGCAAGCAGGGGCTCGGATCTCAGGCCGTCTCTCGCGCCCGGGCCGGCACCGGCAGGGCGTAGCCCGCGGCGCGGGCGCGGGCCTCGCCCCGGGCGATCTCCTTGTGCAGGTCGACGACGTAGTGGTTGAAGTCGACCTGGATCGTGTGCCGCGCCGCCTTGTAGTAGCCGCCGAGGTAGAACGCCTCGTCTTTCACGGTGATCTTCTCCATCTCCGCCCTGGGCGGCGGGCGATAGCGGCCGGCGAGATAGGCTGCGGCCAGCTTGCTCTGCTGTTCGGCGAAGTTGACCAGGGTCGGCAGTGGCTGGGCCAGCGCCATGAAGAACAGGTTGTCGATCCCCGGCTTCATCATCCGCTTGTAGAGCGGGAAGCGGTGCTCGGCGTCGGGCAGCAGCTCCGGATCGTCGAAGAAGGGGAACTTCATGTCGTAGCCGGTGGCGAAGATGATGGCGTCGACCTGCTCGACGCTGTCGTCGGCGAAGCGGACATTCTTGCCTTCCAGCGCCTTGATGGCCGGCTTGAACTTGATATCGCCGCAGCCGGCGCGGGTCAGGAACTCGCCGCTGACGCTGGGATGGGCCTCGAGCGGCTCATGGTCGGGCTTGGGAAGGCCGTAGTCCTCCATCCGGCCGAGGGTCTTCTTGATGACCTTGCGGGCCATGGCCTGGCCGAGCTTGCGGGGCATCCAGGCAGGCATGGCGCTTTTGTCGGCCGGCTTGCCGTTCATGTACTTGGGCAGGACCCAGACCCCGCGCCGCGCCGAGACCCAGAGGTTCTTTGCGATCGGCCGCTGGGCCAGCTCGCTGGCGATGTCCATCGCCGAGTTGCCCATGCCGACGACGACGATGTTCTTGCCGCGCATGTCGACCGGATCGAAGGGGTCGCAATAGGCATGGCTGTGGAAGGCGGGGCCATCGAACTCGCCAGGATACTGCGGGACGCGCGGGCTCCAGTGGTGGCCGTTGCAGACGAACAGGACGTCGTAGAGGCGGCTCTCGCCAGTGCTGAGGGTCACCTTCCACAGGCCCTCGGCGGTGCGCTCGGCCTTCTCGACGCCGGTGTTGAAGGTGATGGTCTCGCGCAGGCCGAAGTGGTCGACGTAGTCCTTGAAGTACTGGAAGAGCTGGGCGTGGTGCGGGAAGTCGGGCCAGTCGGCGGGGACCGGGAAGTCCTCGAAGGCGAGGCGCCACTTGGAGGTGTCGATATGCAGGCTCTCGTAGCAGGCCGACATGCCGTTGGGGTTCTTGTAGTACCAGTTGCCGCCGATCTCGTCGGAGATCTCGAAGCAGTCGTAGGGAATGCCGTAGTCCTTCAGGCGCTTGGCCGTGGTGAAGCCGGAGCAGCCGGCTCCGATGATGCAGGCCTTGGGCAGCGCCTTGCCGGCGGTGGGACCGCTCATCGCATCTCTCCCTGATGCCGCGCGGAGCCATGCCCTGCGCGTGACTTATCGTTGTTCAGGTGAGGCTATATCGGCTGACGCGGGCGTCAACCGTGACGTGGCGTGAAGGGCTCAGCTGCAGCCGGCGACGCAGCGCGACCAGCGGGGATTGCAGGAGGCTTCGTCCTCCTCGGCGAGGCAGAAGTAGTAGCTCTGGGCGCAGGCGGTGCGGCACTGGGAGGGACTGCGGGTCCCGCCGCCGGCCGAGGCGGTGCTGTCGAGCGGACGGGTGAAGGCCAGGCCGGCCGGCAGGCTGCCTGTCGCACCGCCGGCGGAGAAGTCGAGCGGCGGGGGCGCCTCGGGCTCGGCCTCGGCTTCGGCGGACTGACCGCCGCCGCGCAGGCCGGCCTCGGCGGCGGTCGGGGTCGCGACGACCTGCAGGCGTTTCTGCTGGGCCGTTGCGGGCGTGGCGAGAGCCAGGATCAGGAACAGGGCGGCGAGGCGGCGCATGGCGGCAGGCTGGAGGCGGCCGGTTAACCCCCGGTTAACCATGACCGTCCGGGACCGGGCCACCGCCTAGCTGTCTATGATCAGTGTCTCGACCGGGTAGTCGCCGGCCAGCAGCGGCGCGAGAAGGGTCGGGAGGGTGGCGGGGAAGATGGAGTCGTCGCAGGCCCGCAGTTCGTCGAGCGACCACCAGCGCAGTTCCAGCACGACGTTGCGTTCGTGGTCGGTCCAGTTGGCGTCGCTGAAGGTCTCATGGCCGACGTGGGCGACCATGTAGTGCTCGACCATCCAGCGCGGCTCGCCCTCGATGCGCAGCTCCAGTTCGCGCCGCCAGACTACCGGGCCAAAGTCGGCCTCGCCGTGACCGGTTTCCTCGAAGAGCTCGCGGCGGGCGGCGTCCATCAGGCTCTCGCCCTCGTCGACGCCGCCGCCGATGGTGCACCAGTGACCCTGACCGCCGCTGTCGAAACGCATCAGAAGGACGCGGCCGGCGGGCGAGATCAGGATCAGCCGGATGGTCGGCCGCTCGCGCGGCCGGCCGGTGGCGGGGCTCAGACCGTGCGCTTGGCCCGGTCCTTGTCGTTGGTCGCCCGGATCATGGCGCTGACCTGTTCCCACCGCGCGTCGTCCCACTGGCTGAGCCGGGCGAAGTTGCCGCCCGAGGCGTTGTACGAGGCGCCGTCGATGGCGATCGTCTGGCCGTTCACATAGCCCGACAGCGGGTGCAGCAGATAGACCGCCAGGTTGGCCAGTTCGCGCATCTCGCCCACCCGGCCCATCGGGTTGCCGCTCATGTCGCCATAGGCGCTCTGCTGCTCGCCGGGATTGAGGCGCGCACTCATGCCTTCGGTGGGGAAGGGGCCGGGCGCGATGGCGTTGAAACGGATGCCCTTGGGCCCCCATTCGACGGCCAGCGACTGGGTCATGACGTTCAGCCCGGCCTTGGACATGGCGCTGGGCACGGTGAAGGGGCCGCCGTTCCAGACCCAGGTGGTGAGGATGGAGATGACCGAGGCCGAGACGCCCTCGGCGATCCAGCGCTTGCCGCACTCCAGGGTCACGAAGAAGCTGCCGCGGAAGACGATGTTGGAGATGGCGTCGAAGCCGCGCGGCGAGAGGTCCTCTGTGCGGCTGATGAAGTTGCCGGCGGCGTTGTTGACCAGGCCGGTCAGGGCCCCGCCGTCGGCCCAAATCTGGTCGACCATGTCCTTGATGGCCTCGGGCACGCGGATGTCGCAGGCGATGCCGACGACGCGGCCGCCGCTGCCCGGATGGGCGGCCATCAGCTCGTTGGCGGTCTCTTCCAGCACGCCGCCGCGGCGGCCGCAGATATAGACCTCGGCGCCCAGCATCAGGCAGGCCTCGGCCATCACCTTGCCAAGGCCGGTGCCGCCGCCGGTGATCAGGATGCGCTGGCCCTTCATCAGGCCAGGGCGGAACATCAGGTCGTCTGCAGCAAAGCTCATCGCATGTTCTCCGTCTTTGAACGGAGAGGGCGCCTGCTGACGCTGGGTTGGTCAAGCGCCTCAGCGCTTGAGAATGCCGCCCAGCATGTCGCCGAGCCCGCCGGGAAGCTGCTTGCCCAGATCGCCCAGCAGGCCGCCCAGGCCCGCCCCGAGCCCGTCGAGGTTCTGGGGCAGCTTGCCGTCCGGCGTCAGCTGGTCGATCAGGCCGGGCAGCATGGCCGAGACCTGGTGGGCGGCGTTGGCCGGGTCAATGCCGAATCGCTCGGCGATGTCGGCCAATGGGCCCGAGCCCAGGACCTGCTCGATCTGTTCGGCGCTGACCGACAGGTTGCCCCCCTTGCCGATCCAGGACTGCACCTGATCGCCGAGACCGCCGGCGTTCAGCTGTTCGAGAATCTTGTCGAGGCCCATGACGGCGCTCCCTGCTGGCTGACGGCCGCAGGATGCCACGGGCGCGGTGACAGGGCGATGATTATGCCGCCAGTTCGGCCTCGACCTGGCCCAGGCGCTCCTTGCCGAAGAACAGCTCCTCGCCGACGAAGAAGCTGGGGATGCCGAAGACGCCGCGATCGGCCGCGCCCTGGGTGTTCTCCATCAGCCTGGCCTTGATGGGCGGGGTCTGGGCGTGGGCCAGGATGGCGGCGGCGTCTAGCCCGGCTTCGGTCAGCACTGCGGCGACCACTTCGGGATCGTCGATCTTGCGGCCGTCCTCCCACATCGCCTTGAGCACCGCCTCCATGAAGGCCTCGCCGACGCCGAGGTCCTGGGCGGCGACGAAGGCGCGCATGACCAGCAGGGTGTTCATCGGAAAGTGCGGGTTCATGGCGAAGGCGGTCAGCCCGTGGGCCTTCACGAAACGCCGGGTCTCGAGCATCTCGTAGTCCATCTTGCCCTTCACCGGGCCAAAGGCGACGAAGGGAGCCTGGTTGTTGGTGGCCTTGAAGATGCCGCCCAGAAGGCAGGGGTTGACCACGACAGTCGCGCCGGTGCGCTCGAGGATCGGGCCGAGCACCCGCCAGGCCAGGTAGGCGTTCGGGCTGGCGAAGTCGAAGATGAATTCCAGGGTCCTTGCCATCACCAGCTCTCCGTCCAGGGGCGCAGGTCCATTTCGTGCGTCCAGGCCGAGCGCCCCTGCTTATGCAGCCAGACATAGTTCCGGGCGATCTCGTCCGGATCGAGGATCTCCCCCCGCGCCAGCCGCTCGGCCGCATCGGGCATGATGGAGCGAATGAACGGACCGTCTATCGGGCCGTCGACCACGATATGGGCGACATGGATGCCCTTGGGGCCCAGTTCGCGCGACAGGCTCTGGGCCAGGGCGCGCAGGGCATGCTTGGCGCCGGAGAAGGCCGAGAACCCCTCGCGGCCGCGTGTGCTGGCGGTGGCGCCGGTGAAGAGGATGGTTCCCCGCCCCCGGGGCGTCATCACTCGCGCCGCTTCACGGCCGGCCAGGAAGCCGGCGAAGGCCGCCATCTCCCAGACCTTGGTGTAGACCCGGCTGGTGGTCTCGGTGATCGGGAAGCGCACGTTCGCGCCGATGTTGAACACGACCACTTCGAGAGGGCCGACCTCGGCCTCGATCCGGTCGAACAGGGCGACCATCTCGGTCTCGTCGCGAGCATCGACGCCGTAGGCGCGGGCTTCTCCGCCGTCCGCGGCGATGGAAGCAGCGAGCTCCTCGAGCTGGTCCAGATTGCGGGCGCGCCGCGTCAGGCAGACGGTCAGGCCCTCGGCGGCGAAAGCCCGGGCGATCGAACTTCCGACGCCGTCGCCGACGCCGACAATGAGGCAGGCTTTCTTGTCGGCCATGACGCGGGCTCCACGATCGGGTGCGTAAGTTCTGATTTAAAACTTACATTGTCAACCGGGCCGGGGAGCGCCTGATATCACCGATGTGCGGCGGAGCTGCGTGGTCGTCAGCGGGGCGTCGCTTGCCAGCGGAAATCAGGGATCGACGTATCCCGTGGCCCGCAGTTGAAGCTGGTCGGGGCGGGGCGTGGTGGAGAAGCGGAGACCGGCCTTGCGCTTGGCGTCGCCGGGGACGTAGTCGAGGACGACGCTCGCTGTCTCGGTCGGGGCGCCTTGGCGGACAAGGATACCTTCGACTGCGACCTGGGCGGCTGACCGGCCGCCGGTGTTTGTCACCTCGATGCGGACCAGGGCGCCGTCGCCCTGGGGGACCACCTCGATCAGGCGGACCTCAAGATCGGGCGGCGAGTTGTCGCCGAACAGGGCGTCCCGAGCCAGGAGGCCGACAATAGCGACGACCAGGGCAAGGCCCACGGCGCCGGCGATCCACTCGAGCAAGGGGGTGCGGCCAGCCCCGGAGGCGCGCTTCCGAGGTTTGTCGGCGCTCCTGGCCATCAGACCACCAGCCTTGCCGTGGCGGCGCCGATTCCGGCCGGAAAGCCGAGCACGACGAGCATCATCGCCAGGTCTGCGGGGGCCAGATCCGACGCGCGGCCGAAGACCCACAAGCAGAACAGGCTCACCAGCAGGGCGATGCCGTAGCCGGGCAGGGTGCGGAAGGTGAAGGCGGCCGCCGGGCCCAGGTCGCCGCGGCGGCGATCCTCGCCGGGAAAGCCCAGTCGAAAGACCAGCAGGTGCATGACCCCGAGCGTCGCCGTCGCCAGCGCGAGCCCGTGCCAGGGGGTCATCTGCAGGGCGATAAGCATGACTTCCTCGGTCGGCGCGACATTGAAGGCCAGGAACACCGCGCCGACGAGCATGATGAAAAGCTCGGCCGGATAGCCACCGGCCGCCGTGGCGCGTTCCGCATCCTCGTTGCGGGCCTGGAACTGCTTGGTGGCCAGCAGGGCGCCGATCGCGGCCGGCGCGGAGCAGATGGCGATCCGACCCAGCACCTCTCCACCAGTCATGCCGGCGGACAGTTCGTTCATCAACGCCAGAACGATCGCCGACAGGATGACCCCGACGCCGAAGGCCGCCAGGGCGTCGAGCAGTTCGTCCTTGAGGCGGAAGGTGGGCTCGAAGCCCGCCACCCAGGAGAGGCCGAGCAACATGGGCAGGGTGGCGAGAACGAACACCAGCAGGCGCCAGCGCTCGATGGAATGACCCAGCTGCCACATCTCCATGGTCATCAGAAGCGGGAAGGCGAACAGCAGCGCGCCGCCGAAAGCCCGCGCCAGGCAGGCGGCGTATTCGAGCTCAGCGGTCCTGGCCCTGTTGTCCATCGCTGGCGGAAGCGCGCCACCCGGGCGGCGGTTCCGCGCGGCGGGCTTCCATGGCGCGGCGCCATTTGCCGCGAAGCTGGTCCGGACGGCCGGGGTATCGCTCATCGAGAAAGACGGCGGCTGCGACCCGGTCGGTGCGGAAGCTGCGGAAGTCCTGGCGCAGTTCGCACCAGGCCACGAGGTGGCGCACGGCCTCCATGTAGCCGATGGCGATGGGCCAGATGGTGCGGCGGGTCTCGCGGCCCTGTTCGTCGCGGTAGTCGAGGTCGATCTTGTGGCCGGCGTGAATGGCGGCGCGGACAGCGGCCATGTCCAGATTGTCGGCGGCCGCAGACCAGGCCGGCGGGGTGCGGCTGGCCGGGTCGAGCACCAGCGGGCGGAGAGACTCCGGCACCGTGACGGCGATCTTGGCCATCAGGTCTCGGGCGGCGCGGGCCAGGCTGGGATCGCCTCGGGCGGCGACCCACTGGGCGCCCAGCACGGCCGCCTCCACCTCGTCGGAGGTCAGCATCAGCGGCGGCATGTCGAAGCCGGCGTCGAGGACATAGCCGATGCCGGCCTCGCCGCGGATCGGGGCCCGCTGGGCGACCAGGGCCGCGATGTCGCGATAGACGCTGCGCTTCGAGACTTCCAGCTCGCGGGCCATGGCCTCGGCCGTGATCGGCTGCGACGATCGGCGCAGGATCTGGATGATCTGGAAGAGGCGGTCGGCGCGGCGCATTGCGTCCCGACTATCGCATGCTGACAGCATGTTGTCAGCAGGGGGTCGCTAGGGTGACGTCATCGAAAAGGAGACGCCCGATGATCACCCTGTACAGCGCCGGCCCGGCCTTCGACCTGCCCGAGGGCAGCCCCTATGTGACCAAGACCGAGATTCACCTGCAACTGGCGGACATCGCCTATGTGAAGGTCCCGGCCATGCCCTCGACCTCGCCGAAGGGCCAGTTGCCCTGGATCGACGACGACGGCGAGAAGGTCGCCGACTCCACCTTCATCCGCGCCCATATCGAAGCGAAGTATGGCGTCGACCTGGACGCCGGGCTGACACCGGCGCAGCGGGCCCAGGCTTGGGCCATCGAGCGGATGGTCGAGAACCAGCTGGGCTGGATCAGCGCCCACTTCCGCTACCTGATCCCCGAGAACTTCGAGAAGGGGCCGGCCCACTGGTTCGACGGCGCGCCCGAGGCGGTGCGCGCCGAGCTGACCGCCGACATGCTGAAGGCCGTGGGCGACAACATCATGGCCTCGGGCGTGGGCCGCCACAGCGAGGTGGAGATGCTCTGGCTGGCGGCCAAGACCTTTGATGCGCTGGAGACCTTGCTGGGCGACCAGCCCTTCCTGTTCGGCGAGCGCGAGACGAGCGCCGACGCCATCGTCTTCGCAACGTTGGCCGGCATCCTGACGCCCTTCTTCAGCTCGCCCCTGCGCGACATGGCTGAGGACTATCCGACGCTCGTCGCCTATGTCGGCCGGATGATGGCCCGGCACTATCCCGAGGACGGCTGGAAGCTGGCGGCCTGATCACCGGCTTTGCCCGGCAGGCGGGGCGCGGTAGGAACCGGCCAAACATTCGAAAGCCTTGGTCCTTGCCCTCTTCGCCCGCCGCCGCCGTCTACGGAACTGTGCTGCCCGCCCTGGCCGACACCCCGGCCGGGGCGGTGCAGGTTTCGCCGCTCATGCCCGGCGCGGCCAGCCTGGAGGCGATGGAGGCAGGCAGCCTGGCCTCGATGCTGATGCTGGCGCCCCAGGGGACGCTGGAGCGTCGGTACGCCATCGCCCAGGCCCTGCGCGCGCTGGCGCCGGACGGCCGGCTGACGGTGCTGGCGCCCAAGGACAAGGGCGGCTCGCGGCTGGCGGGCGATCTGGCGGCCCTGGGGGCGCCGTGCAACGAGACAGCCCGGCGGCATCATCGCATCTGCGTGGCCGGGCGGCCCGCCGACCTAGGCGCGGTGGAAGGGGCGATCGCCGAAGGCGCGCCGCGGTACCTCGAGCGCCTGGGCCTGTGGACCCAGCCGGGCGTGTTCAGCTGGGATCGTGTCGATGCGGGTACGGCGCAACTGATGGAGCGGATGCCGGCGCTGACCGGACGGGGGGCGGACCTGGGTTGCGGCCTCGGCGTTCTGGCGGCCCGCGTGCTGCAGTCGCCGGCGGTCTCGGCGCTGGTGCTTGTCGACAACGACCGGCGGGCGGTCGAGGCGGCGCGACGCAATGTTGACGATGCGCGGGCCGATATCCGCTGGGCGGATGTACGGGCTATGGAGCAGGCGCCAGCTGATCTGGATTTCGTGGTGATGAACCCGCCGTTCCATGTCGGCGGCGCCGAGGATCGGGCGTTGGGCCAGGCCTTCATCCGGCAGGCGGCGGCGATGTTGAAGAAGGGCGGCGTGCTGTGGATCGTCGCCAACCGGCACCTGCCCTACGAGGCGGTGCTGGCGGAACACTTCGCCCGGGTGACGCCGCATGGCGAGGACGCCGGCTTCAAGGTGCATGAGGCGCGCCGGTGAGCGCTGCGCTGCGGCTCGACCGGCTGCTGGCCAACCTCGGCTACGGCAGCCGCAAGGAGATCGCCGCTCTGGCCGCAGCGGGACAGGTGGTGCTGGACGGCGCGGCCATCCGCAAGGCCGACCAGAAGGTGGCGCTAGACAGGGACCTGCCGGCGCGGATGACGGTGAGGGGCCAGCCGGTGGATCCGCCCCCCGGCCTGGCCATCATGCTGCACAAGCCGCTCGGCGTGACCTGTTCGCACAAGGAAGCCGGCGCGCTGGTCTACGACCTTTTGCCGACGCGCTGGCGTGCGCGGGAGCCGGCGATCTCGACGGTCGGGCGTCTGGACAAGGAGACGTCGGGCTTGCTGCTGATGACCGACGACGGAGGCCTGCTGCACCGGATCATCTCGCCGCGCAGCCATGTGCCAAAGCGCTATCTGGCGACGCTCGCCCGGCCCCTGGAGGGCGGCGAGGAGGCGGTGTTCGCCTCGGGAACGCTGATGCTCGAGGGCGAGGACAAGCCGCTGGCGCCCGCACAGCTGGAGCCACTGGGCGCCACGAGCGCCTGGCTGACGGTACACGAGGGCCGATACCATCAGGTACGGCGGATGTTCGCGGCGGTCGGCAACCATGTCGAGGCGCTGCACCGTGATCGTGTTGGCGGGCTGGATCTGCCGGCTGACCTGGAGCCCGGCGCCTGGCGGCTGATGACCGATGCGGACCTGAAGGCGGTGTTTGCTTCTGGTTAAGGAACGTTACCATGTTCCGCGCGCTCTCCTTCTGCACAGCAGGTGGAAGCGTTTCGTGTCCCGTCCCTTCAAGTCATTCGCGATCTTCGGCGCCCTGGCGGCGGCGTCGGTTCTGTGGCTCGGCGCGACCCAGGCCCAGGCGGCCGACAGCGTCTGCACGGCCGCCCTACCAGCGGCCGGGACCGTGATCCGCGGGCCGGTGCTTGAGGTCGAGGATGGCGCGACCCTCTGCGTTGCTCTGGGCGAGACGCCGGACCAGTGGTTGCGGCTGACCCTGGCCGATGCGCCGGTCGATAATCCGGTGCGCCGCGCCGCTTTCACCACGGCCGATGACAACCCGCGCGGAACCCTGATGGCGGTGGCGTTCGCCCGGACCGTCGACTGCCGGATAGAGGATGGCGGTCGCGCCCTGTGCGCACTGGACGACGGCCGGTCGGTCGGCGCCCTGCTGAAGACCCGCACGGCCCAGGCGGCCGGTCGCGACTGGCGCTAGCTGTCGACCCGCGCCTGCAGCGCCTGGGCGCCGTGGGGCGCGCGCACCTTTCCCTCGTGGATGATGAAGGCGAACACGTCGCGCGGCTGTTGCGGCGCTGTATGGGCGGGATCGACCAGCGGGAGATCGGCGGGCTGGCCGCCGGCGGCCCAGGTCCTTAGCCGACCCGCTCAGTCGTGCAGCTCGGCGGGCGGATAGGCGGTTTCGCAGTCGTCCGACCCGGTCTGGAGCCGGGCGTAGACGAAGTCGGCGGTGACGTCGGCGATCTCCGGGTAGGTCTGGTGGCGGGCGTAGACGCAGGCGATGTTGCGCGCCCGGAGCAGGGCCGTGAAGTCCGGCGTGCAGAAGCTGTCGTGGCGCACCTCGACCGCGTGGCGCAGCGGCCGGCCGTGCAGGCTGGGCGGCAGCAGGGCGAGGAAGGCGTCGAAGTCCTCCGGATCGAACTTCTTGGTGTTGGCGAACTGCCAGAAGATCGGCCCCAGCTTGTCGCCAAGCTCGGCGATGCCCTGGTCGAAGAACTTTTCCAGCGAGGGGCCGGCTTCGGCCAGGACGCGGCGGTTGGTGGTGAAGCGGCTGCCCTTGATGGTGAAGACGAAGCCGTCCGGCGTCTCGTCGCGCCACTTCTTCCAGCTGTCGGGCTTGAAGCTGGAATAGTAGGTGCCGTTGATCTCGATGGAGCGGAGCTGGCGGCTCATGTAGCCGAGCTCGTCCTTCTGCTTGAGGCTGCCGGGATAGAAGACGCCCCGCCAGGGCTCGAAGGTCCAGCCGCCGACGCCCGTCCTGATCTGGCCTGCCATGGTCCGCTCCCGCACACGATCAACCCATCGGTTCTGACAGGCCTTGGAAGTTCGCGCCACCATGACGGCGGCGAGGATGGCGGCAAGCGGACGCGAATATTTCCGCTTGCCGATTGAACCGTTCGGGCGCGGGGCGTCACCTATCCCGTGATGACCAGAACCGATCCTGTCGATGTCACTGCCAGCCGGGCGCTGGACGCCTATCTGGTGCTGTGCGCGCGGGATGGCGACCGGGCGGCGTTCGAGCAACTGGCCAGGCGGTGGGACGCGCGGCTGCAGGCCCACGCCTGGCGTTTGACCGGACAGCGGGACCTGGCGGCCGAGGCGGCGCAGGGGGCCTGGATCGAGATCGCCCGGGGGCTTGGCCGGCTGCAGGCGCCGGAAGCCTTCGGCGCCTGGGCCTACCGCATCGTCTCGCGCCAGTGTGCGCGGCGGATCGGCGGGCTGCGGCATGACCGGGTGCTGGCAGGGGCGCTGGCGGCGCAGCCGGAGCCTGTCGCGGACGAGCCGGCGGCGGCCTCGGACATCGACCGGCTGCGGGCCGCGATCCGCACCCTGCCGGCCGCCCAGCGGGCGGCGGTGGCGCTGTTCCATTTCGAAGACATGAGCATCGCCGAGGTGGCGGTGGCTCTCGACGTGCCGGCGGGCACGGTGAAGACCCGCCTTATGCATGCGCGGCGCGCCCTGCGAGCCGTGCTGGAAGGAGAAGACCATGCGTAGCATCGACCATACCCTCGACGAGGCCCTGCGGGCGGAGGAGCGCGAGCTGTTGCAGCGGATCGGCGAGGAGCCGGGCTACTTCAGCCAGCTGGGATCGGTCTTCGGCGGCCGGATCGGCTGGGTCAGCGGCGTCTTGATGGCGGCCCAGACCGGCCTGTTCATCGCCGGTGTCTGGGCGGGGTGGAACTTCTTCCAGGCAGGCGACGCCCTGACGGCGCTGCAGTGGGGCCTGCCGGCGGCGGTGCTGGTTCTGATGTCGCTGATCATCAAGCTGTCGCTTTGGCCGGTGCTGCATACCAACCGGGTGCTGCGCGAGCTGAAGCGGCTGGAAGTCATCATCGCCAGCCGGGCTGCGTAGTGGCGCCGCTCTCCCCCACCACAAGATGTTGGGGGTGAACAAAGCGGGAAACGCGCCGTTTCGCCGATTCGGTCACGGTCCGTTTCCACGCTGTTCGGCCAAGGGTAAACGGCGGGCGCGAACGCCTTAACCAATGGCGTCTGGCGCGGTCAGGGGCCGCACTGCCAACTGCCGGCGGTGACCAGCCGGGCGCCGTCGGCGCGTTCGGCGGTCAGGGTGGCGGGGCGCGGCGGGGACTCGCCTCCGGTCTCGGGCGGGCCGGTCAGGGCGACCGTGAGGGTCAGGCCATCGCCGGTGAAGACCGAGCCACGGGCGATGGCGTCGAAGCCGCCCGGCGCCGAGACATGCGTGGCCTCCCCCGCCACCTTGATCAGTCCCCGGGCCGGTTCGGCCGAGGACACGATTCCCATGGCGATCAGCAGGGGCGCATCGCTGTCGGCACCCGTGAAGCTGCAACCCAGTTCGCCGCCAAGCGTGTTGGCGGTCAGGTCGGCCTCCGAAAGCGGCGTCAGCATGAAGGCGGTCGCAGCGGAAGGAGCGGGCTCGGTCGCGGCGGGAGTTTCAGGCGCCTGTGCGGCGGGCGGCGAGCAGGCGGCGAGCGCCAGGACGGCGGCGGTGGCAAGGGCCGGGTGAGGGGTCATGGGAAGGTCTCTGGGCTGACCCTGTCAGAACCCCTGGCGCGGCTTCACGGTTGCGTCCGCTCGCGTTCCTGCGCCGTCAACCTTCGAGCAGGGCCTCGGCCCGCCGTGTTGCAGCCGCCAGGCGGGCGCCCCAGTCGGCGGAGACGGCCTCCACATCGTCGCCCCTCGCGGCCAGGTGGGGGCCGTCCCAGACCATGGCGGCGCGTCCGAAGGGGACCGGGATCATGGCGCCGTCCCAGCTGCCCAGGCGGATGGCCGGCTTGCAGGCCAGGCCCGCCAGCAGGACCGGCGCGCCGGTGACGCGGGCGACGGCGGCGGCGCCGGACTGCATCACCTCGTTGGGGCCGCGCGGGCCGTCAGGGGTGATGGCGATGCCGCCCTTGTCGTTCACCCAGCGGATCATGTCTCGGAAGGCCTGTTCGCCATGCTTGTTCTTGCCGGGGTCGGACTTCTTCTTGCTGCTGCCGCGAATGGCGGGAAAGCCGATGGCCTGCATGGCCAGGGCGATGAACTCGCCGTCGGCGCTGCGGCTGATCAGGGCGCGCATGTCCTGGCGCTCCGGCCCCTGCGGCCAGGTCATCGGCGAGAGGGGGATGCGGCCGTGCCAGAAGCACAGGATGGCGCCGCCGATTTCGCCGGCCCGGTAGCGGGCCCAGACGCCCTCGGCCTGCTCCTGACCCTCGCGGGTCCAGCGCATGGTGGCGAAGCAGAGCCGCAGCCATGCGGCGAAGATCAGGGCCAGGGTCTTCTGGACGCCGGCGGAGCGGAACAGCGTCTTGCTCACCGGGCGTCCATCTCCTGCGGCGCGGCTTCGGGCGCCATGTCGAGGTCCTGAGCCCGGGCCAGCCGGGCATAAAGGCCGCGCTTGCGGACGAGGGACGCATGGCTGCCGCTCTCGACCACGCGGCCACGCTCGACGACGTAGATGCGGTCGGCGTTCTTCACTGTCGACAGACGGTGGGCGATGAGGATGGTGGTCCGGCCGTGCATCAGCCGCTCCAGCGCCGCCTGGACCTGGGCCTCGCTCTCGGTGTCGAGCGCGCTGGTCGCCTCGTCGAGCAGGAGAATGGGCGCGTTCTTGAGGAAGGCGCGGGCAATGGCGATCCGCTGGCGCTGGCCGCCGGACAGGCGGGCGGCGGCCTCGCCGACGACGGTCTCGTAGCCTTCCGGCAGGTCGACGATGAAGTCGTGGGCGGCCGCCAGGCGCGCGGCCTGCTCGATCTCGTCGTCGGACGCCTCTGGCTTGCCATAGGCGATGTTGGCCCGGACAGTGTCGTCAAACAGGAACGGCTCCTGGGTGACGAGGGCGATCTGTTCGCGCAGCGAGGCGGTCACCGCCCCGCGGACGTCGACGCCGTCGATGCTGACGACCCCGCCGGTGACGTCGTAGAAGCGCGGGATCAGCGACAGGATGGTGCTCTTGCCGCCGCCAGACGGACCGACCAGGGCGATGGTCTCGCCGCGCGCTGCCTCGAGGCTGACCCCGTCCAGCGTCGGGCCCTGACCGCCATAGGCGAAGGTGACGTCGGTGAAGCGGATGTGGCCTTCGGAGATTTTCAGCGGGCGGGCGTCGTCGGCCTCCCGGACCTCGGGCTCGACGTCCAGCGCCCTGAACAGACGCCGCGCGGCGGTCATGCCCTCGGCGAAGACGGTCTGCAGGTTGGCGACCTGACGCAGGGACTGGCCGGCCACGCCCAGGGCGCCGACGAAGGCCAGGAAGTCGCCGACGTTCATCGCCCCGGTGGCGCCGCGCCAGCCGGCGTAGGCAAAGACGCCGGCGGTGATCAGCATGCTGAGAAGCTCGGTCGCCGGCGCCGACTGGGCGCGGGCGTTGGCGCCCTTGATGATGTGCTTCTGGCGCTCGCGGACCACGGCGGCGACCCGGGCCTCCTCGAAGGCCTCCTGGTTCTCCATCTTGACCACCCGCACCCCGTCCAGCCCCTCCATCAGGGCGGTGGAGAGCACGCCGGTGGCGGCCATGGCGCCCTTGGCGGCCTTCTTCGAGCGCTTGGAGAACCGCTTCATGATGCGGCCGGCGAACGGGGCGCAGAGCAGCACCCCGGCGGTGAGGATCAGGTCCTTCTCGGCCATGACGATCAGCATGAAGACGATGGTCAGGACCTGCTGGCTGTAGGTGATGACGCCATTGGTCACCGCCTCGCGCAGCAGAGTGGCGTCGTAGAGGACCTGGGAGACGAAGGCGCCGGTATGGGTGGCGCGCAGCCGGGCGAGATCGGCGCGGACCATGCGGCCGAACAGCTCGACCTGGATGTCGCCGACGATGCCGTGGCCGATGCGGTTGGTCTGGTAGGACTGGATGACCTGGGCGATGGCGCGGGCGATGGCGTAGGCCACGATCGTCAACGGGATCAGCCAGAGGGCGTCGGGCTTGGGCTTGACCAGCAGGTCGTTGGCGGCCGGTTCCAGCATCTGAACCAGCAGGCCCGAGAAGCCGGCGGCGACCAGGGCGGCGACCAGCGCCAGGGCCACGCCCCGCCAGCGCGGCGCCAGATAGGTCTTCGCCACCCGGGTGAACAGCTCCCGGCTCGTCATCTCGGGTTCGGCGGGCTCGGCCATCGTGGCGAAGGGGTCTCCGTGCGGACGGGCTTTGCAGAGCCGCGCCGCGCCCCTACTTAGGACGCTCCTGCGAGGAGCGCCACTTGTCCGGCTATGATCTGTCCACGCCAGGGGGCCGGCTGCGCGCCAACCTGGACTTCTTCTTCAAGGATCACGCCTTCCTGCGGCTGTCCTTCTCGAACGCCCACTGGATCGGGCCGGACATGGTCCGCGCCGCCCAGCCCTGGCCGTTCCAGCTGGCCTACTGGAAGCGGGACGGGATCAGGACGATCATCAACCTGCGCGGCGGGTTCGACGCCAGCTTCTACGCCCTGGAAAAGGACGCCTGCGAGCGGCTGGGCCTGAAGATGGTCGACTTCACCATAACCAGCCGCGCCGTGCCGACACGCGAGCAGGTGCTGGGCGCCAAGCGGCTGTTCGAGACCATCGAGTACCCGGCCCTGATGCACTGCAAGTCCGGGGCGGACCGGGCGGGCATCATGAGCGTCTTCTACCGGCACTTTCACCTGGGCGAGCCGATCCGGGACGCCTTGCGCGAGCTCGGCCTGCGCACCCTGCACGTGAAGCAGGGCAAGACCGGCGTGCTGGACTATGTCTTCGAGCGCTACCTGACCGAGGCCGAGCCCAGGGGCATGAGCTTCATCGACTGGGTGATGAGCGACGCCTACGACCCCAAGGCGATCAAGGCCGATTTCCAGGCCGCCTGGTGGGGCACGCTGGTGACGGACCGCCTGCTGCGCCGGGAGTAGGCGCAGGGCCTGAGTGTCGGTCGCCTGCTACCCCGGCAGGCGCTCGAACGTGGGCATGCCGTCGGCGATGCAGTGGAACGGCTGGCGGTCGATCGTATAGATCGCGATGTCGGGCTTGCCGTACTCGGCCGGATTGTCCAGTGAGCCGACCTTGAGGATCACGGCCGGAAATCCGGGCGAGCGGGCGGTCAGGGGCGTGCCGCAATCGCCGCAGAACTCGCGCGTGACCGGCCGCTCGATGTCGGAGCGGGTAAAGGTTTTCGGCTGGCCCTTCACGTAGGTGAAGCCCGCGGTCGGCATGGCCATGAACACGTTCTGCGCCCCGCCGGTCAGGTACTGGCACTCGCGGCAATGGCACTGGGCCCGCATCATCGGCTCGCCGTCGGCCACATAGCGAACGGCCTTGCAGTAGCAGCCACCCTCGAAACGCATAGCCTACCCTCCCTGTTCTGGTTGGGAGGAGCTAACACCCGGTCCGGAGCCGCAACAAGCCGGCTGACGGGTCAATGATGGTCGTCGTCCTCGCTGGGATCGAGCAGCTTGTGGGCGTGGATGATGAAGTAACGGGCGTGGGCGTTGTCGACCGTGGCCTGCGCCTTGGCCTTCCAGGCCTTCCAGGCGTCGGCGTAGTTGGGGTAGGCGCCGACGAACTCGACCTTCGACAGGTCGCGGAACTCGGTATCGCCGACGTCCTTCAGTTCACCGCCGATGACGAGGTGAAGGAGCTGTTTGTCCGGCATGACATCCTCATGGTGCTGCCCCAGGGGCAGGGATCATTTTGGCAGGTCGATATGCCGGACGCGATCCAGGATCAACGGTTGCAGAGCGGGCGTGGCGCAAACAAGGCTGGGCATCAGCGGCGCGGGCTTGTTGTAGGCGAACCCCTGGCCCTTGTGATCGGTCATGCAGGCGCCGGCCTCGGCCCGGATCAGGTCGGCCGCCGCGAGGTCCCATTCGCTCTTGGCCGACAGCGCCAGGGCGGCGTCGAAGCGCCCGTCGGCGACCAGGCATATGCGGTAGGCGATGGAGTTGCGGGTCTCCACACGCATCGGCGGCCAGGGGGTGGGCCAGGCTGGGTGGCCGAACATCTTGGCGTCGCCCAGCATGGCGCAGGCCTCGACCCGGTCGACAGGGCTGGGCTTAATAGTCGATCCGTTGAGGGAGGCGCCGCCGCCGGCGCGCGCCAGATAGGTTTCGCCCAGATCCGGCGCATGGACGACCGCGGCGATGGGCCGTCCGTCCTCGACCACGGCGATGCTGACGGCCCAGTAGGGCTTGCCCTTGAAGTAGGCGACCGTTCCATCGATCGGATCGACCACGAACAGGCGCGAGCGCTGCAGCCGCGATGGGTCGTCTGCGGTTTCCTCGGACAGCCAGCCATAGTCGGCGCGGGCGGCGCCCAGCCGCTCCTTCAGCAGGGTGTCGACCCGGATATCGGCATTGGTCACCGGCGAGCCGCCGGCCTTGGACCAGACCTTCAGGCCAGCCGCCTTGAGGCGGACCGCCTCCTCACCGACCTCGCGGGCGGCGGCATCTATGAGCGCCAGGTCGTCCATCAGGCCCCGGCGATGGCGAGGGCGTCGACCAGGAGGCTGGGCGAGTCGTGCGAGCCGCGCACCTCCAGGTCCGTGCCAGGGACGAGGCGGGCGTAGATGTCGATCAGGTTGCCGGCGACGGTGATCTCGCTGACCGGATAGGCCAGTTCACCCGCCTCGAACCAGAAGCCCGAGCAGCCCACCGACCAGTCGCCGGTGTTGCCGTTCAGCGAAGGGCCGAACATCGAGGTGACCAGGAGGCCGTTGCCCGCGCCCGCCATCAGGCCGGCGAGGTCCGTCTCGCCGCCGGTCAGGACGACGTTGGAGGTTCCCGTGCCGGGCGGACCGGCGAGCCCGCGCGAGGCATGGCCGGTCGTCTCCATGCCAAGCTGACGCGCCGAGGCGATGTTGAGCAGCCAGGTGGTCAGCACGCCCTCGTCGATCAGCGCCATCGGCTCGGTCGCCACGCCCTCGTCGTCGAAGGCGCCGGACCCCAGGCCGCGGACCCGCCAGGGGTCGTCCAGGATGCTGACATTGTCGGCGAAGACCGGCTTGCCGAGCTTGTCCTTCAGGAAGGAGACGCCGCGCGCGACGCTAGGACCGGAGATTGCGCCCAGCAGGGGCCCCAGCAGGCTGGCGGCGATGCGGTTCTCGAAGATGACCGGAGCGGTGGTCGAGGCGATCTTGCGCGGGTTGAGCCGCTGGACCGCCCGGCGGCCGGCCTCGGCGCCGACCCAGTCCGCGTCCGGCAGGTCTTCGCGATGGCGGGTCGAGCGACCTTCGCCGCCCCGCTCCATGCCCGATCCCTCACCCGCGATGGCCGAGGCGCTGATGGAGAAACCGGATGTCCGGTGCTCGCCGAAGAAGCCGTTGCTGGTGGCCAGCATCCAGCGGCTGGTCGACCAACCGGCTGAACCGCCGTCGGAATTGGTTACGCCGGCCACGGCGCGGGCGGCGTCCTCGGCTTCGCGAGACCGCTCCTCGAGGGTTTCGGGCGTCGGTTCCGAAGCGTCGAACAGGTCGAGGTCGGGGAAGGGACCGCGCGCCAGACGTTCGCCCGGCGCGAGGGCGGCATAGGGATCCTCCGGCGCCAGCCGGGCCATGGCGACGACCCGTTCGATCAGCTTGCGCCGCCCCTCGGTCGACAGGTCCGAGCCCGATACCGTGGCGGCGCGATCGCCGACAAACACACGCAGGCCCAGATCGCGGGCCTCCTCGCGCTCGACTTCCTCGAGATCGCCCATGCGCACGCTGACCGACAGCGACTGGCGCTCGGCGTAGGCGGCTTCGGCCGCGTCAGCGCCGGCCTTGAGGGCCTCGCCGACGACGTCATGCAGAAGGTTTTCGTCCATCAGGGCCTTATGGGCGCCCGGGGGCGCCGCCGCAAGGCAGGGCCGTCAGATGACGGCGTAGAACAGGCAGGAGGCGATCAGGAAGATGTAGGCCAGCCAGGTCATCACCACGCCGATCGTGCGCAGCATCGACACCCCGCCGCTGCGCGACAGGCCGATGGCGTGCAGGATGCGACCAAGGAAGAGCACGAAGCCGGCGATGTGGATGAGCACGCCCGGCGCCCCGGCCATCTCCAGCACGGCCAGGCCGACCAGGGCGGCCGGGATGTACTCGACCGCGTTGGCCTGGGCGCGGATAGCCGGGGCCAGCTCCGGAATGCCGTCGTCGCCGAGCGCCACCTTGTGCTTCTGGCGCTGGCGCACCACCAGCAACGACAGGATGAGCAGCAGCAGCAGGTGCAGGCCGACCCAGAGGGCGGCCGCGTGGCCAAGGGTTTCAAACGGCATGCTGCAGGCTCCCGACCCTCTGGACGAAGCCGGGGATTAGTCGCCGATTTCGTTGGTTAATCAATAGCGGCAGGTCTACTCCCGGCCCACGGGATAGAGGCGGTAGCGCGCGTCATAGTAGGGGGTGCGCTGGTAGAACCAGGACAGGCGCGCGTCGGGGTCTGCGGCAAACTTGGGATCCGCCGCCAGCTTGCGGTCGAACTCGGCCTTCAGCGCGGGATCGGTCGCCAGCATGCGCTCGGCCAGGGGGGCGATGGCATAGCCCTCGATATACTCGACGCGGTTCAGCACCTCGGGGAACAGGCCCCAGGCGAAGAAGCTTTCCGACGACTGGGGTTCGAGCAACAGCACGACGACATCGCCCAGCGGCTGGTCGGTGCTGATGCGCACCGAGCCAGCCGGGTAGCGCCAGCTCTGCCGCAAGGGCGTGACCTGCGTGACGCGGATCGGCACGTGGCCCTCGTTGGTCGACGCCGACAGTTTGGGATCGTCCAGCCGAAGCATCTCCACCTCGACATCGCGCGGCTCGGCCAGGGTCTCCATGCGAACGCCGTGGATGCGCAGGCGCTCAATGATGTCGGGCCGGTGGGCGGGCACCCAATAGGCCTTGGGTCGCTTGAGCGTCAGTGTCGACCTGGAGCCGTAGAACGGCATGCGCCAGGGCGTCGGGTCCGGTTCGCCCAGCCAGCGCACCTCGCGGCCGCCGGACGCGGGGCTGTCGTAGAATTCGAACCGGATGCCCTTGAAGTCGCGGTGACTGGAGGGCGTCTCCTCGGCGACGAAGTTGGCCAGGATGTCGTCCGGCCGAAGGGCCTCGTCTTCGCTGATCGCCTTGCGCAGGCCGGGGCCTCGTTCGGCCAGCAGGCGCATGGACTGCTCGATGAAGACATAGGTTCCCAGAACCCGCTGCTGGTGCGGCTTGAGGCTGTGGTTCTCGATCAGGATTGTCGGGACGTGGGCGGCCGAACCCCAGCCGTTGGAGAACCGTTCGCCCAGACCGCCGTCGCTGAGTCCCTTCTTCGGATCGCGGTCGTCGACGGCGAAGACCAATTCGCCGGGGATGTGGCCCCAGGACTCCAGCGCCTGGTTCATCGCCGGCTTGAAGTGAGCGTCGAGCCATCGGGCGGTGGCTGGCGAGCGCGACCAGGTTCCGTTCTCGCCGTTGTAGCCATAGGTGACGTCGTACTGGTAGTCGATGCCGTCGGTGACGTGGACGTCGAGGTAGAGGTCCGGCCGGTAGCGATTGGAGAAGGCGCGGACGGCGCGCATCTCCGGCTGGTCCAGCTTCATGTAGTCGCGGTTCAGGTTCTGGTTGGTGGCGGTGTTGCGCCAGCCCTGGATGCGCGGACCGCGCTGGTTGGGCCGGCTGTAGGGGCCGGACCGCTCGTGGCCGTCGACGGACAGGATCGGGATCAGGATCAGGTTGACCTTATCCAGCAGGCTGTCCTTGCCGTAGAAGGCGATGTCGCGCAGCAGCATCATGCCGGCGTCCTTGCCGTCGATCTCGCCCGGGTGGATGCCGGCCTGGACCAGCAGTACGGGCTTGGCGGGGTCGAACGTCGCGCCGTCCTTGCTGGCGATCACCGCATAGATGGGCCGGCCTTCCGGCGAGGTCCCGAAGGTCTCCAGCCGGATCAGGTCGCTGGCTGCGTCCAGACGCTCGAACCAGGCCCGGGTGTCGGCGTAGTCCGGCGAGAAATCATGCTCGGCGTCCTGCTCGAAGGCGCTGGCCCAGGGATCATTCGCCGGGCGCAGCAGGGCCTTGGAACGGCCATCCCAAGCCGGCGCGGGCGGCAGGAAGGGCTGATCCCAGGGCTTGGCGTTTGGCAGGGCTGACGGCGGCTGGGCCATGGCGATACTCGACAGCAGGAGGGAGGCCGCGAGGGCGGCGGCGATAGGCTTGCGCATGGCGCGACCTTAGTGGCTGCCTCGCCTGCGGGAAACCGGGCGTCAGCCGGCGACCGGGCCAAGCAGGAGCCAGGGCTCTGCGTTCATCAGCCCTATGCCGTGGCGCACGATGCCCCAGGCCTGATAGGCCACCAGCAAGACCAGCAGCGTCAGCACGAGCCAGCGCTGGCGCACGATGGCTGCCGCCAGGGTGGCCGTCATGAAGAAGCCGATCTGCAGGTAGCTGGCCAGATCGAAGATGCGGCCCAGTTCTCCGGAGCGCGAGGCGAACAGCAGCATGGCCGCGAACATGCCGATGTTGGCCCCGAAGGCGCAGAGCAGGACCCAGCGGCGATGGGCCCAGAAATGCTCGTCAAGCGAAGGCCACTGGGCCAGGTCGCGAGGCACGACCAGGGTGGCGGCGACATAGAACAGGCTCGCAACGACCAGACCCAGGATCAGCAGGGCGTAGTTGAACGGGGCGCCTCGGAAGATCAGCCAGGCCTGAACCCAGAAGGACGCGATGTCGATGGCGAGGACGACGCCAAGCAGGGGCGTGAGCAGCCCGAACACGACCGCGCGCCGCTCGTGGATCAACCGCGCGAACCCACCAACCAGTTCGGCGACGGAGAAGCCGAGCAGCAGGCCGTAGAACGAAAAGAAGAACTCGAACGCGCTCATCCCGCCCCCGCAGCCCGCCGACAGACGGGCAGTCTACTTCCAGATCGGCTTTCCGTCGCCGGGTAGACCGAGCCGGCCCCACATCTCGCTGACCTTGTCGACGACGTCGCGGTCCATGGCGATCTGCACGCCCCATTCGCGCTTTGTCTCCGGCGGCCATTTGTCGGTGGCGTCGAGACCGATCTTGCTGCCGAGGCCGCTCTCGGGACTGGCGAAGTCGAGATAGTCGATGGGGGTGTTCTCGATGACGGTGATGTCCCGGGCCGGATCCATGCGGGTGGAGAGCGCCCACATGACGTCCTTCCAGTCGCGGGCGTCGATGTCGTCGTCCACGACGATGACCCACTTGGTGTACATGAACTGGCGCAGATAGCTCCAGACGCCCAGCATCACGCGCTTGGCGTGGCCGGGGTAGGCCTTCTTCATGCTGACGACGGCGATGCGGTAGGAGCAGCCCTCGGGCGGCAGCCAGAAGTCGACGATCTCGGGAAACTGCTGCCGGATCAGCGGGATGAACACCTCGTTGAGCGCTTCGCCGAGGATAGAGGGCTCGTCCGGCGGCCGGCCGGTGAAGGTGGTGTGATAGATGGCGTCCTTGCGCATGGTGATGGCGCTGACCTGGAAGACCGGGAACTTCTCGACGCTGTTGTAGTAGCCGGTGTGGTCGCCGTAGGGGCCCTCGTCCGCGAACTCGTCCAGCAGGACATGGCCCTCTATGACGATCTCGGCCTGGGCCGGGACCAGCAGGGGGACGGTCTTGGCCGGGACAAGGTCGAGCTTGGCCCCGCGCATCAGGCCGGCGAACTGGTATTCGCTGAGGGTGTCGGGGACCGGCGTGACGGCGGCGAGGATGGTCCCGGGATCGGCGCCGATGACGGCGCAGGCCGGCAGAGGTTCGCGCTTGCCTGCCTTCTTGTGGCGGCCGTAGTGCTGGGCGCCGCCGCGGTGGGCCAACCAGCGCATGATCGCCCGGTCGCGGCCCAGCACCTGCATCCGGTAGATGCCGAGGTTGTAGTCGTCTTCCTTGGATTCCGAAGGGCCCCTTGTGACCACCAGCGGCCAGGTGATCAGCGGCGCCGGCTCGCCGGGCCAGCAGCCCTGGACCGGCAGCCGGCCAAGGTCGATCTGGTCGCCCTTGAGCACCACCTGCTGCACGGGCGCGGACTTCACTTCGCGCGGACGCATCGACAGCACCGTGCCGGCGAGCGGCAGCAGGTCCATGGCGTCCTTCACGCCGCGCGGCGGCTCCGGCTGACGCAGGAAGGCCAGCAACTCGCCGACCTCGCGCAGCTCCTCGCCGGTGGTGCGGGTCTTCTTGTCCAGGGTCACGCCCATGGCCACCCGCTTGACCGTGCCGAACAGGTTGGCCAGGCAGGGCATGTCCGAGCGCTGGCCGTCGGCCATGATGACGTTCTCGAACAGCACCGCCGGGCCGCCGGAGGCCAGCAGCCGGGTGCAGATCTCGGTCATTTCCAGATGGGTCGAGACGGGCTCGGTCACCCGCACCAGTTCGCCGGCCTTCTCCAGGGTGTCGATGAAGTCGCGAAGCGAGCGATAGGCCATGCGGAGCTCCCGTGAACGCGTCCGATCTAGGCCGTTTTGCGCGGCAGGGGAATCGCCGGGACGATCTGCTGGCGCTGCGACTACCGCTTGCGCGCCAGGAGACCCAGCAGTCGGTCGATACCGACGAAGATGAGGCCGAGGCTCAGGAACGCCAGGACGAAGCCGCCCATGTTGAGCAGGACCTGCCGGAGGCCGATCGCTCCGGCATCGACGAAAGGATAGGGCCAGAAGCCGGACAGGTGGCCGTGGACAAGAGTCCAGGCGGCGTAGACCAGGGGATAGGCCAGCCAGCGCACCGGCGCGCGCCAGGACAGCATGCCCTTGGGAACCAGCAACAGCCAGTCGAGCAGAAAGGCGATGGGCACGACATAGTGCAGGGCGTAGTCGACGACCTTCTGCCAACCCTGCGGGTCCCAGAGCTGTCGCAGGACGACGTGATAGACCAGGCAGACGACGGTGATGAACATGGCGGCCGCCGCCCGCGGCGATGGACTGCCCAGCCATTTGCCGAGGGTTGAGCCCGGCGCCAGCATCGGCGCGGTGGCCGTCATCGCCACCAGCAGATTGGTCAGGATGGTGAAGTAGCTGAAGAAGTTGACCGTGCGCGCGGCGACCTCGGCAGGCGGCTGGCCGGTGATCATCAGCCAGTACTGAAGGGCCAGCGCAGCCCAGGCCGCCAAGGCGAGCAGGATTCGCCACAGGGTGATCATTGCGCCCTCCGTCCCCGGCTCCACTGTGGCCGTCGAGGCCTCGTCGGGCAACGCCGTTCTGTCGATTGGCCGATATCATTAGCGGCGCGGCAACCAATGGCGGGCATGGCTGGAACCGTATGGAGTTCGCATGACCGCCAGTCGTCACACCCAGATGAGAATCCTGCGCTGGCGCGACGAGGGCCGGCGGGGTCGGTTGATTCAGCTGGCGATCCTGACGGCCCTGATCTGGTTCCACAGCCCGAGCTTCCTGATCCCCCCGTGGGCGGTGCTCACCGCCGCAGCCATCTGGCTGGACGCGGAGCTCTCTCGGCGCGCGCGGGGCGAGGCCGGCGGACGGCTTGTGGAATGGACCCGCTACAGCCGGGTGGTTTCGGGGACCCTGTTCGCGAGCTGCAGCCTGCTGTTGCTGCTGGACGGTTCGCTGTTCGGCCTCGCCGGGGCGATCTTCATCAGCAGCGCCAACATCGTCAGCAACGCGGTCATGAACCGGGGCTCGTCCCGCGACACGTTGCTGATGCTCGGACCGTCGACGGCGGTGCTGTTGCTCATCCCGCTGGTGGGACTGTTCACCGGCTCGATCGGCTCGGGGCGCGACGCCCTGCTGCTGGTGGGCGGCGGCCTGCTCTACACGGCCTTTGTCGCCGGCGTGGTGCGCGCCCTGGCCGGCGAGGCGGCTGCCTACGAGGCGGCCGTCGCCGAGGCCCAGGCGGCGGCGGCGGCGCGCGAGGTCTTCCTGGCCAACATGAGCCATGAAATCCGCACGCCCCTGAACGGCGTCGTCGGCGTGGCCCAGGCCCTGTCGCAGACGCCCCTGACGCCCGCCCAGCAGGAGATGGTGGGGCTGATCGGCGGATCGGGCCGGGTGCTGGAGCGGCTGCTGTCCGATGTGCTGGACAGCGCCAAGATCGAGGCCGGCGCCTTTGCGCTGGAGAGCGGGGTCTTCAACCTACGTGATGAGATCGAGGCGGCAGCCCTGCTGATGCGCGACAGGGCGGCGGACAAGGGCGTCGACTTCTCGCTGACGTTCGCGCCCGAGGCGGACGGCTGCTTTACCGGCGATGCGGTGCGGCTGCGCCAGATCGTCGCCAACCTTGCGTCCAACGCTGTGAAGTTCACCGAGACCGGCGGTGTCCGGCTCAAGGTCGAGATCGACGACGGCGGCGGCGGGGAAAGCCGGCTGTTGCTGACGGTCGAGGACGATGGCATCGGCTTTGACGACGAGACCGCCGAACGACTGTTCCAGCCCTTTATCCAAGCCGACGCCAGCATCACGCGCCGCTTCGGCGGCTCGGGCCTTGGGCTGTCGATCTCGCGGGCTCTGGCGGAGGCGATGGGCGGCGGGCTGAGCGCGCGCTCGACGCCGGGTGTCGGCAGCCGTTTCCTGCTGAACGTCCCTTTGCCAAGGGCGGCGGTGGAGGGGGTCGAGGCGGCGCCGGAACAGGCTGAGCTTTCCGACCGGCTGAGAGTGCTGCTGGCCGAAGACCATCCGACGAACCAGAAGGTCGTACAGCTGTTCCTGGAACCGCACGGCATCGAAGTGGTGGTGGCGGAAAACGGCCAGATCGCCCTGGACCTCTGGCGGGGCGGCGGCTTCGACGTCGTGCTGATGGACATGCAGATGCCGGTAATGGACGGGGTCGCCGCCGTGGGCCGCATCAGGGCCGTCGAGGAGGCCGAGGGCCTGCCCCGCACGCCGATCGCCATGTTGACGGCCAATGCCCTGGCCGAGCATCGCGCGGCGGCGATCGCTGCGGGCGCCGATGGCCATATCGCCAAGCCGATCACGCCGGCAAGCCTGATGGAAGGTCTTGTCGCGGTGCTGTCCGCCGGCGCGGCCGCCGATCAGGTCCGCGAGGCCTCGTAGTCGCGGATCATCGCCTTGGTGACCATCTTGCGCCAGCGCCTCTCGAGCAGGGCGCGCAGCTGATCCGGGTCAAGGCTGGCGAGGCGGGCCAGCACGATCGGATAGTTCCGATAGTGGTCGGTGAAGTGGAAGGTCTCGGGCTCGGCCTCGATCAGGAGGTCCCGCTCGTCGAACGGAACCTCCTGGATCACGGCGCTGTCGTCCTCGGCCCGGATGCGGGTGAAGAACTTCCCCCGCACCTTGAAGCTGGGCACGCCGTAGCTGGTCCCCGCCTCGCAGGCGGGAAAGCTCAGCGCGATCCGGGCGAAGTCTTCCGGCGTCACTTTTCGGCCAGCGCCTCCTTGAGGCCCGGCGCGTACTCGGCGCCGTAGGGCGCCTGGATCGAGGAGCCCTTGAGCGCCCCGGCATAGGGCTCCGCCCGACCGCCCAGGCACTTGGCCAGGAAGTTCTCGGTCGTGGCGTTGAAGGCGATGTTGTTCACCGGACGGGCGAAGCCATGGCCCTCGTCAGGGAAGAGGACATAGGTCACCGGGATGCCCTTGGCCTTCATGACCTCGACGATCTGGTCGCTCTCGGACTTCTTGACGCGCGGATCGTTGGCGCCCTGGCCGATCAGCAGCGGCCGCTTGATGGCGTCCACGCGATTGATGGGCGAGCGGTCCTGCATCAGCTTGAGGCCTTCGGGCGTGTTCGGATCGCCCAGCGCCTTGCGCCACAGGCTGAGGCCCGAGGTCCAGTAGGGCGGGAAGGTGTCGTAGAGGGTCTTGAGGTTGGAAGGGCCGACGATGTCGACGCCGCAGGCGAAGACGTCCGGGGTGAAGGTCATGCCGACCAGGGTGGCGTAGCCGCCGTAGGAGCCGCCGGCGATGGCGACCTTGTCCTTCTGCGCGACGCCGCCCTTAACGGCCCAGTCGACGGCGTCGATCAGGTCGTCATGCATCTTGCCGGCCCATTCGCCGTCGGACGCGCGGACGAAGTCCTTACCGAAGCCCGTCGAGCCCCGGTAGTTGACCGACAGCACCGCATAGCCGCGGTTCGACAGCCACTGGTGCCAGCTGTTGTAGCCGTAGTTGTCACGCGCCCAGGGGCCGCCGTGGACGAACAGGACCATCGGTACGGGCTTGTCCGGACGGCCGTCGCCATCGGGGTCCGAGCCGGCCGGAAGGGTCAGGTAGGACACCAGCGTGCGGCCATCCCGCGAGGGGATTTCGACCGGATACATGGCCGCCAGGCGCGCGCCTTCCAGCTCGGGCCGAGAGACGTAGAGCTTGGTCAGGGTCCTGGCCTTGCGGTCGTAGACATAGGTGGTGGCCGGGGCCGTCACCGGATCGACCGCGACGATCCAGACATCGTCGGCCTTGGTCCGCGACCCGATGCCGATCTCGCCCTTCAGCTCCTTGCGCAGGAAGTCGATGTCGCCCTGGATCGCGGGATCCAGCGCCGTCCATTCGTTCTTCAGATAGTTGACGACATAGGCCTCGGCCTTGCCGGTGACCGGATTGAACAGGGCGGGCGCCACGTCCGCCTTGTCGCTCTGGCCGATGATGGTGGTCTTGCCGGTGGCCCAGTCCTGGGCGACCAGGGCCGCCTTGTCGCGGCCGCGGGTGTCAGTCCAGTACAGGGTCTTGCCGTCGGAGGTGAAGCCGATCGGGCCAGTGTCGCTGTCCTGGAAGGAGACCTGGGTGAAGGGCTTGGCCTCGGCCTTGCCGTCGACCACGCGGTAGTAGTCGGTCGAGCCGTCGTCGTTGGTCTTCGAAGCCAGGCGGACGTTGAGCGGGTCGTCGGCTGTCAGGCT